>OBEQ011786701.1_pt1 | contig 46792 bp, 52 predicted proteins | sample 1670901 | NCBI WGS metagenome assembly OBEQ01 (sample SAMEA104232315, study PRJEB22302) | groundwater metagenome | biome: forest; feature: aquifer; material: groundwater | place: USA | collected 2011-08-07 | depth 5.4 m
AATTGGCGGGCAGGCAATCTATTTAAAAAGATTGCCACGTCGTCGCGAAATACGCTCCTCCTCCCCGGCCCGCGGCTTTAGCCGCGAAGCGGCGGGGCGGGCGCAATGACACCAGGAGAGTATTCAAACGCGTAAGTCCTATTATTAAAACGACGTTGATATCATGGTTCCTAACACTTGATTCGAGGACCAATCTTGTACCCCTTTTTTCATCTGTATCAAAGAATAAAGGCTAACCGTAGTTTTTGCGTTGACCTGAAAATTCAGACCAACGGGAACCAGCCAGTTCTCGTTGTACTCATGAACATTTTGATCATAATAGAATTCATCGCTCACAGAGATGGATTTTAAGGGCAAATGATTTTTAACGGGAAATTCAAAAATCATTTTTGACCGGTAACGCATATTGTCGGCGCCATTGTCCTCAATCCAGCGAAACTCCACGCGGTTACGCCAATCAAACTTTAACCAATCCCCCATGGCCCCATGCGGAGTGACTTCAAATTCCAAGCGGTGCTGAAATTTTAATTCATCCCGCCCGGAAGAAGCGCTAAACGCCTTGGCGCTGACATAGGTATAGTTCGTGCCTAAACTTAAGTTTTTCCAAAAGTCATATTTGATCTTTTCGCTCAATTCGGAGACACCCAACGTTGTTGCGTCGTCTTTGATGCGATTGTCAATCAGGGTCAAGAGATCCACATACTTCGTATCAAGGGTTTTAACCTGAAGTTGATTCCAGAATTGAAAATCATCACGGGCGAACACTGCGTCACTTTTTAATAAGAAACACCCCGCCATCAACAAAAAAATGATTCGATATTTAGACCCAAACACTTTTATGATCCTTTCAGGAGTTTCGCGGTTGAATACCATCCCTGTGTCATTGCGGGCCCCGCCTGCTTCTTAAAAAATGGATCGTCGGGCAGGGCTCGCAATGACACCAAACGCGAAAACCCTGCCTTTGTTAAAACATATTTTAATAAGCACGGCAGTTGTTTTAAACAAATTTGATCTTCTCGGCCATTGGCGTGCGTTTCATTTCTTTTTTTCAAGGGATAATTTTGAAATCAGACCTGAAAGGGTTTCTAACCGGGTTTTTAATTCGCAATGTTCGCCACGAAAGAATTGAATCACGGATTGTGCCCAAAAGCCACTTTGCCTTCGTAGCGCAGGTTTGTAGCAGCATTATAAAGACTTTCCGCGCTCTTTAAAATCTTATCGTGGCTTTTTTCAAGAATATCAAAATGATTTTTTGTTTTCATATCATTTTTCCGCACAGGTGCTCATTGATGAGGATTTTCTTTTGACAAAAAATTATTATAAGCAAGATGCCGTTTGAAGTCTGTGATGAGCATCACTTTGCTCAAATCCTCGGGGGAATTCATATTGCTTAATGAAAAAACATATTCTTCCGGGACAACAAGAGTTGATGCGGAAACTTCTTTTAATAAGATATTCATGGCGAGCTTTTCTTCAATGATATGTTTAAGGATAACGGAAGAAAGCGAAGACGGATAACGGCCGATGAGAGGTTCCAATTGTCCCCGATGGCTTAAGACAACCGGCAGTTGCATCGGAGAATTGATTAAAAGTAAGAATATCTCGGGTATGGCCTGCGGAAGGTCGCAGGGAGAGATCAGATATTCCGTGTCCCGGCTTGAACTAAGAAGAGCCGCCAGCCCTCCTATCGGCCCCAAACCCTGACGATGATCTTCGATGCGTTTTAAATGTCGCAGGGAGTCCGGCACGCCTTCTTTGTGCCCGACTAAAACAACCTCCCGGCACAGCGGCGTAAGGACATGATGGACGTGTTCGATTAAAGTTATTCCGCCCGGAAGGAGTATCGAGGCTTTTGGCCTTCCCATCCGGCTGCTTTTCCCGCCACAGAGAATGGCGGCCGTGTGAGGCCATATCTTCATGGGGCTTGACCGGGCTCTGCGTTTAATGTGATCACTTCAATTCTCTCACCCTGATTTAGAATTCCCGCGCGCAAAACACGAGTATACATGCCGTGGTGGCCGACGGCATCCTCTTTAAGTTTGGGGTGAATGGCATCCATCACATAACAGGGCTTTCGTACCTTTGATATTTCCAAGATGACGCCACCGGAAAATTCGAGAACAGTACCGATCGGGAGTTCATTCACATGAAGATGTTCGACAGTTAAATTTTCTCCTGCCTGCCCCGGACTTAAGGGATACCCCGTTTGACTAAGCTCTTTTAATTTTTCTAGGTCTTGAATACAAACAGCTTGAAGAGGAGTGTTATGTTTGGCATGATTGTGTCCGTCGCCTTCTAACCCCGTTGAAGTGACGCGGATTGAGTCAACCGGCAATTTGGGAATGCCTCCCCTGGAGACGTTGATGGAAATGACCTGCGGTGCCGATGAGCTCACGTTCTATCCTCCTATCTGATACATCGGTTGCTTGATGTGATCAATGCGACTAACGGGTTTCATCTTCAAAACAGTTCTAAGAATTTCTGGATATTGCTCCTCCGATATTCCGCGCAAATTTAAACCCGCTTCCGACATAATACACGCCCGTAATTTTCCGGCGGCTGTCAGGCGCAAGCGCGAGCAAAAAGAACAGAAGGGTTGCGATTCGGAGGCAATGAACCCGATTCTGGCACCTGATGCTGTCGTAAAATTGAAAGACGTGGAATCTTGATTGACTGACTGCGGCAATAATATTTCAAATGCTTCAATCCTCTCGATAATTTCCTGAGCCGGCACAAAATTAAGACTGTGATTTTGATTGGAGCAGCCTATTTTCATTAATTCTAAAAATCGAACCTCAACATCATAATCAGCAGAAAATTTGACGAAATCCATAATCTCGTCGTCATTGATCCCGCGCATCACCACTGTATTGACTTTTACCTTAAACCCTTCGGCCTTTGTTTGAATAATCGCGTCATAAACTTTTTGAAAATATGTTGTCGTTGTGATCTCATGGAATCGTTCTGCCTTGAGGCTATCTAAACTTATATTAATATGCCGGCAACGGGTTTGCTTTAGAAAATCAAGTTTTTCTTCCAATAAAAATCCATTCGTCGTCAGGCCTAATTTTCTTAACGGAAGATCGGACAGGCCTTCAATAATCGTTTCAAAATCTTTTCTTAAAGTGGGTTCTCCCCCCGAAACTCTGATTTCGTCAATTCCGAAGCCGGCCAAAGCGGAACATATTTCCAGCAACTCACCAGAGGAAAGAAGGACCGAGGAGGGTAAAAATTCAGGCATCGAAGGCATGCAATAAAAACAGCGGAAATTGCAGGCATCTGTTAACTGAACGCGTAATTTATGAATCTGTCGGCCATGGGCGTCGACTAGAATTGATCTTGATTCCATCTTCTTCCTTTCCAAGTTCGGGAAGCTATGCCGTTTTCCACATAGCCGTCGGCCCCTGCTGATAATCAATCGGCAGGAAGCATCGTCCTTAAAACCATAGTCGAAACCTTAGGTTTCAAAGATTAGGGAATTTGATGCTTATTTAAACATCCTTTGTAACCGAATCTTTGCTTTTATCTTCTTTTGTCCCGGCTGCATCATCATTCATGCTTCTTAAAGCATTTTTAAATTCTTTGATGCTTTTGCCCAGCCCCCTGGCGATCTCCGGGATATTTTTGGCACCAAATAAAAGAAAGATGATCAAGAAAATGACGATCAGTTCCTGCATGCCTAATCCAAACATATGGGATTACCTCCTTTAAATGAGCACCTGAGTTACGGAGCCGAAGGTGACGTCAACTCAGCTTTTATAAACAATTTTTATTGCCGGCCTGTCATTAACAGTCTGACAGGCTGTCAAACATTGACCACAACCGTCGCAAAATGAAATATTTATTGTTGGCCGCTGGTCGTCCAGGGTGATGGCTTTATCCCGCAGGGGACAGGCCAGATAACAAAACTGGCAAGCCCCTCCGCCCCAGGCAAGGCAACGTTCTGCCTCCAGTTGCACCCCTTTGACCGTTGTGTTATCGAATAATGCATCTTCCCCTTTTTCTGCCTCGTCGCCATCAGGAAAGTTAGATCGCCCTCGAAAGAATAAACGCACATTTTGAACCACATATTGCAGGATATATTTCAGGAATTCCTGCCGACTAATTTCCCTGGTATTTTCCATTTTCATTTAAACCTCAGATTTTATCTTCAAACCATAAAGGTCGAAACACTGTGGGCAAATCCCCTGGCCAAGTTCCCAATGAGGATAATCCTTCTTAATCTCATGTATAACTGGAAGTGCCTCTGCGTCCCAACGCTCAATGGGATTAAAACTTGTAAAATTACATAGGGGGCAACGCAATCCTCCTTCTCCTAAAACTTTAGTACTTCGAGGATCCCCCGCCCAACTCAACAGATCAATTTGCATGAGGTTTTCACAAACCTGAATCTTGTGGAGTATTTGTTCACGTTCTATCGGAGCTAAAAAGAAAAACTTTCTTTCGAATTCGTCTTTTTGCTCTTCATAAGACTTAATGGTTTTAAAACCATTTTCCCTCAAGCGAGCATCAATATAAAAATCCCACAACAGACGAAAACGCTCACGGATCAAGTTATCTTCAATTTCATTCTTACCGCCAAGCACAGGATGAGGTGAATATTGAAAATCAAAGCTAAGCATATCCGAAATACGCGTCAGTTCATGCCGTAAAAATGATTCGAGAAAAGTTAAATCCAATATCCTGCGCACCAAGATTCCCATATAAACCGTTTTTTGATGCGGCTGGACATAAAGTTCAGCCTCTTCTTGCTTTTTACTCCAAACTCTTTTGACAACAACCCGGATCTCTGGTTTATAAAGATTGGGGAAATCTTTACAGATGTTCTTAAAAAGACCCTCCAGGCCAAGGCCGCAAAAATATTTTTTATAAAGCACTTTAAACGCTTCATCGCGGTCCTCATTTGATATGTCTTGTTGATAAATTCCATCCTTCTCATTACAAAAATCCCTAAAAAGCTTGTCTCCCTGAGCAGCTCTCATCAACAAAAAAACAGCCTCTTCAACAAAGGTTGAGTCAAAATTTATTTGAAGAGAATCATTCATAGAAACACCCGTCATTTTTATTATTAATAACTGACGAGGTCCGCCTTTGGCGAGATCTCGCCGATGCAATGCATCGGCGGACTCGCCCTTAATAAAATCTTATTGGGCGGCCTTATTGCGGAGTTGCCGGCCGTAGCGAACAATTCACACAGCCGCTATCTTCTTTCTCTTGGACAGGGCGAATGGGGAGATCTTCCGGCCCGGCCGTCACCCCTGACCACTCGCAGTCCGCAACAATGTACGAAAAAGTAAAATCAGCCAGATCTTTTAAAAAACCTTGTTTGGCATACCGACTAAGTTTTAACGCAAAAGAAGGGGCCCATCGGCCCAAATGTTCTCTAAGAAAACGTACTGAAGCCTGATGACATATCTCGGCGTTCTCAATTGCCGCATTCGATAAGGCATAGGCTTCTTTAAAAAGCAAGTAATGCATAAATTCACATTCAATAGCGATATGATCAACGCGCTCGAAATTGTTTTCTTTTACCTTTAAGCCAAAGGCATGGTAAAAAGAGGAAATATCGCTAAGCTGCTGCGGTTCGCGGTGTGTATGCTCTTCGCCATATTCAAGCTCATAACAAGGAACCGGGCCGCTTGCGGTATACCCAAAACAATCTTCATATTGCGTGACCCGATCTTTGTAGGTTGTCTGATACAGTTTTTCTGATAATTCCTTGAGACGCCCAATTAACTGTTCTTTATTCTTGAGAGGCAGGGCCTCGGCAATTTCATCCCACGGCAGATCCATATTTTCTTTTTCAAAATCTATTCTGTTTGAATCTGGCCGACGTAAGGAATAAGCCATGAAACGATAGATATGACTTTGAACAATAAGAGAACTGATCTCAGATGGAGTTTTGGTGCTTATCTGGTCTGACATAAAATGGCTCCTCGACTTGTGTCCGGAGGATTTCTCCTCCGGCCTTGTTGTAAGCAATAATCGTATCGTTATATAATGTAAACGGTTTACCATGAATCTGTGTTTCAAAGACTTTGGGCCCTTGCTGAATCTCATAGCGGAATATGATCTGGTTCGATCGACGGAACATTTGCAGGACCGCTAAAAGTTCGCGATCAGGCACCATATATGATTCAATGGCCTGATCGACGCCAGGGCCAAACATCTGCTTTAAAAATGGCCGCGGGACCCAGCGCGGAGGAATGTAATATCCATTCGGCTCTGTCCCAAATTGGGGATAAAGAGGCAACGCCACTTTGGCGACTTTCACAAGATAATAAAGCGGATTATATCTATCCTCATCCCAACTTCCGTCTTCTTTTATCTTAACTAATCCCTGAAGACGAATCTGCCCAATGCACGCCGACATACATCGTGTTTCCATCGGCTGTCCGTTACATGCTGGATCTTTTCCCTCTAATCGTGGATAACAAGCAATGCATTTTTCTGAAACACGTGTCGTCGGCCGATACATCGCCTTTTTATACGGGCAAGCTTCCACGCATTTTCGATACCCACGGCAACGCTCTTGGTCTATAAGTACGACCCCGTCTTCCGGCCGTTTATAGATTGCATTGCGTGGACAAGCGGCCAGGCAGCCCGGATAGGTACAGTGATTGCAGATTCTCGCCAAATAAAAAAACCATGTTTTATGCGCAGGAAGGGTTACGCCATCTTTATGAAACGTGTTCTTAACACCTTCCGGGCCAACCGGACTATCTTCATAAATATTCGGAGCCCGCCATTCCTCATCAGTTGGAAGATACCCTAAGACCCTTTGGGAAGCGTCCCCAATATTTTTCTTAGCCGCCTCGAAGATTGTCATCCCATCGAAAGTTGCGCCCTTCCATTTTTGCCCGTTGGGATTGACTTGATTCAACAATTGTAACAATTTAACGTCCCAATGTTGTGGATACCCTCCGTACGGCTTGGTCTCCACATTATTCCACCACATATATTCCTGTCCTTTGGAAAAGGTCCAGGTGGATTTGCAGGCCATCGTACAGGTCTGACAGCCGATACAACGATTGAGGTTAAACACAAAAGCAAATTGGGACTGAGGATGATGCTCCTCGTGAGGATATTCCATCTTGCGGTTGATTTGCCAATTATAAACCTGGCTCATACCTTACCTCCTTAAAAGGATTGTCGTTCGAAGGCAATTAACTAACGAGGCCATAAATCCAATGTCCAATCCAATACGTTACGATAATGACAACAATCGAAATCAATATATGTTCGCCAATAATTTTATAAGGTGAAATTTTTTGATCTCGGGCGATAAGATAGCTAATAATCGCAACCAAACTCATTCCCCACACAACACTCATTGCAACCGCCGTCTTTAAATCAAATAACAAAATAGGAACAAGAAAACTTGCCGCAAAAAAGAATTTAGAAAAAAAAGCCGCTACCGTAGACTCCCAAATCTCTTTGGGTGTATGTTCGTTTTCCGATTCTTCATGAACATGTATCCCGAGGGCATCTGAAAACGCATCGGCGACAGCAATCGTCAAAATACCCCCTACCACCGCTTTGAAGGAATGTGTCCCGGCGTAAAGGCCAACCATCAGCCCCATCGTTGTCATGGCTCCTGAAGTTATGCCAAAACTCACACCGACACGTAATGTCTTTTTCACTCCAAAATTTTTATCGTCCATTCTTCTCGTCCTCAGCGCTGCCAACAGACCTGACAGGACGCCACATCTTGATCGCTTCATCTACAACGCTATTGACGAAATCACCGCCTTTTTGCTTCCAGACCATATAAGGCCCTTGATAAAAAGGGTGGTGAAACATCAAAATGATTTTTTCCTTATCCCATCCTTCACGGACAAACTCCTCGGCAAAGCATAAAGCCATGTCTCGAAGTTGTTCTTCGCTTTGATTGGGAATTTCCATGCCAATCATCGCGATGGGATCATCTGGTTCAAATTCTTTCTCAACCATGAGAACAACCTTTATTTAGAAGTTATCTCATAAATGTCTTTCCCGCAATCTTTAAGCGGGAATCTTAATATCGCTGAATAAGACCCCCGATTAAAGATTTCGGGGGTGACAAAAAGAGTATTTATGAGATGGCTTCTATTTACATTGCTGTCCAAATTCGTGTCATTGCAATGACACTGGATTTCATGTCTCAAGCAACTTATACCGTCGAATAAAGTCTTGGAATTTGGACATGCATGATTCAGTTAGGACCAGAAGTCCTCGGCCCCGGCACCGGTTTTGACAAAGCCTCCTTCAATGAACTTTTTCATCGCATCATTTTCATTAGAAGGAGTATATCCCGTCGTGCCCGGCTTCCATGGGCCCACCCCATTCATTCCCCCGTCTTCGGCCTTGGTGATTCTCACCAATGTTTCTTTAGGAACGGTGTTGACGGCATGGTTATCCGCTTCTCCTCCAAAAATAAATGACATAAACACCTTGGCTTTATGAAAGAGGGTGTCAGTCTGATGCATGGGCATATGCCAGTTGCGGGTGACACTTTGCTGCGACCCATAACGATAGTTGCTTTGGTACATTCCCCCTTCGGAAAGCGCCCGCTTATCGGGGCGTGTTTCATGGGCCTTGACGGATTTCTCCGTCGCGATATACGTCCCATGTTTCATCATCACAATGTTGTAAGGATAGGCCGGATTATATTTCACGCGAAGCATGAGCCTCGCGACTTTATAAAAAGGATCGTCCGGTTTAGCCCCCACATACGGCCGGTCGGCAGGATTGGCATCCACATACACATAATCGCCGTCGTTGATCCCCAAATCTTTAGCAGCCTGGGGATTGAGATGAATTTGCTGTTCTCCGGCGCCAGGGGCCCGTTTATCCATGCGATAAGGGTCTCCGAAATTAGAATCCCAGATTTGATGCCAGTCCACGTTGCTCCACATCGAATGGACACGGTGCCGTGTCTTGGGCGTTAAACAATAAAATTTAAAGCCGCGGTCCCAGAGGAAATTCGAGGTTTTTTTGACCTCCGGCCACGGCATCTTGATATTGCGGATAGTTCGTTTGTCCCAATGTTCTTCGTTAAGCGAGATCCCGTAATCATGGGGACGAATGTAAGGATTGCTGCTGACGATCACATTTTGTAAATAAGGGGTTGCCTCCGGCCCTTCCCGATGGACAATAAAATTCTCCCCGTATTCAATAGCTTCGGGGACATCGGTGTAGGCGTGCAACCTGCCCGTATCTGTATAAAACGGCTGGCTCTCATGAATCTGCTCCCAAAATGGGATACGGGGATACGTCCTAAAAAGCATGAGCGCCCCGCCCGAAGGACCGTATTTACCTTTCATAATATCCTCAAGTTTATATCCCGTGGTTGTGGTGGATGAGTCCAACAACCTCTGAATATAAACTTCACGCCGGCCTTCCAGGGCGAATTTCCAATAATCGGAAAAACGTTTATCTCCCGTCAGTTCACCTAACTTCGCGGCAATCTGAGCCAGGATCATGATATCGTCCCGGCTATCAAAAACGGGCGGGATCCCGCCTTTCCAAATTTGCAAAAACGGATTGGAACACGAAGCGGTTACTTCTAACCCTTCAAATTCAATCCAACTATTGGCGGGCAAGGCAATATCAGAATATTCAATCGACCCGGTCATCTGAATATCAATGGACACAATCATCTCGACATTCGGATTGACATTTTTCATCATCTCATAACAATGTTTCGCGTTGTTAATAAGATTTACGTTTGTGTACAGTATGGCTTTTGTTGGACTGGGCATGTGGGTCTTCCCGGTAAAAACCTTGCGCCCTTCTTTCGGCGTTTCAACGATCAGCGGCCGATCGCCATGATTCCAATACGCCGGCTCTTCATCCTTAAAATACGCGTGAGCTTTAACATCTTTCCCATGAGCGTTAGGATCAAGAGTCGGTTGAAATGGATCTTCGGCCACCCATCCTTTAAATCCGGGCCCTGTCCACGGCGATCCCTGGAAAACAGCGGCCTTATAATTTCCCGCCCACGCGTATACCCCGGCCCCGCGCTGACCGATGTTGCCGGTAAGCATAAACGGAAGGTAAGCGGCGCGGTTCATCTGTGTCGCATGGAACCAATGATTGATCCCTTCCCCTTGATGAAGAGACGCCGGTTTGATCGTGGCGATATCCTCGGCCAAACGGACAATCAAATCTTTCGGCGCATGAGTTATTTCAACCACCGAATCTAAATCGTAATCTTTGAGGTGAAGTTTGTAGAGGGAAAACAATGTCATCACTTCGATTTCTTTTCCCTCAACGGTGATGACTTTAAAGCGGCCGCCCAGCGCCGGCTGAAGGCCTTTCTTGGTTAATTGTGCGCCCACATCATCGCGTGTGATGGCCGCCGGCTGATTCCTCACTTTGTCCCAAACAACAAAATCTCCTAACTTCTCATATTGTTCTTTCTTTAAACCCTGATACTTAAAACTCGGGCCTTCAGGAGATAATGCCAACTGATAGTTCGGAAAAATTTCATGCGCCCTAAGACGCTTAAGAGTATCCATCCGTACTAACAATGGAAAATCCGTAAATTGAAGCACGAAATTCTCGTCATATTGTCCCTTGTCAATAAGTAAACGCGTAATCCCTAAAAATAAAGCGGCATCTGTTTGCGGCCGGATAGGAATCCAATAATCCGATTTCGTCGCCGGGGGGCTGTATTCGGGGGAGATCGTCACCAACTTGGCTCCCCGCTCCATACATTCAATGAACCAGTGGCTATCGACCATTTTATTCTCGACCAAATTTTTCCCATCCTGAATGATGAGTTTACTGGATCGCAAATCGTTAAAATCACATTCGGCATTTTGCAGGCCATGGACCCACGGATGCCCCGGAGCTTGATCTCCATGCCAGGTATAATTTGACCAGGTCCGTCCCGCTTTGGCCTCTTTCTCATCAACGCCCCGCACATGCGTGTCAAGAAGGGCCAGTGTATTGCATAAGCGGTACATGCCATATTTACCAAAAACACCCAGCAATCCCATACCACCCCGCATCTTGATCGTCCGTGTTCCTGCCCCTTGTATTTCATCGACCATTTCCCTGGGGTATCCCTGGGACAACAGTCTCTGCCGGCCTTCCTCACCGCTGTAACGCCCGGCAATCGCGATCAAAGCCTTCCCCATGGTGGTATAAATGTCATCCCATGAAACTTTTTCAAATCGATCCGTCCCGCGAGAGTTAAACTTATATTTTTCCTTATTGGCATCCGTCAGTTCCGGGAAACCGGCATCGGCCCACTCTCGCCATCCCTGACGGACAATGGGGTGTTTCAATCGATACGGCCCATAGACCAATTTGTGAAAAGTATATCCCTTGGCGCATTGACGAGGATTCCAATTGGCCGTTGCTTTATTACCATAAATATCCGCGTAAGTCTGATAATCGTACGTATTTCCCATGCGTACGGCTATACCGTTGCGGACAAAGGCCGTAACCCGGCAGGCATGCGTATCATTGGGGGAACATACCCAAGAAAATTTTCTGTCATAATGATACTGGTCACGATAAATTTTTTCCCAATCGCGGTTAGGATAATGGGCCAGTGGATTATCAATCGCCGGATCAGCCTCAAAGGCCCAAAGAGAAAAGCCATTTGAAAATAAAAGCGCCCCTAAACCGGAAGCTGCCGAAATCTTTAAAAATTCTCGCCGGGTCAATTTCATATTATTTTATCCTTCCAATAACTAACTCATTCCAAATCGACACTGATTTTTGACCGTTACGATCATGGGTTGAGCCATCCCAAACGGCGAACGCGACGGAGACCTTCCCGCCAGGTTTCAATTGCAAATCTTTCTTATCCAAAGCCTTTAAAGACCGGACAAATACAACATGCCACCGGCCGTCCTTCCAAACGCCGTTCGCATCAACATCGGTCGCTGCCGCAGGATAAGCTTTATATGTCCCCAGGCCCTCAGCAACCGCCTGTTCAGCATTTTTAGTTTTTTCGACATCAGCCACCGGATTCCCGGATCCCCAGGCTGTCAAAAATTGAGGATCCTGGTATTTGGCCGATGATTCTTTAGGATCAAATTTTTCTCCGTGTTGATAATGTTTGTCGGAGGGATACCAATCCGACCCGATATTGGGATAACGTGATTCAACGTCCTTTCGTCCCCCGGGAGTATTTTGCCAGCCGGCCTTCCAATGCCAGATATAAACCGGATCTTGCGGATTGCCCATCCCAAAAAATGGCGGGTCTTTTTTCATCGAAAACTGAATGGCTGCTCCATCGGAAAATGCGTGCATGGCCACCACATCATCGTCTTGGGTAGGATCATTCCATGATAAATAAATGGCCATTTTATCTTGATTATAAACAACTTTAACCTCCGCCTTTTCCACACGCTCATCTCGCCACCATAAAGGGGTCAGTCCTACGGATGCCGGTTCGATCTTAGACCATTCTTCCCAAAAAGGATCAGGATTGATCGCTGAATTAATTTTCTTTGAACTGATTGTGATCTGATGAAGCCGGGCCTTTGCTTCCGCTTCAGGAGTTGTCAGCGTCTGCACATAGTGAATCAAGTCCCAAATCTGCTGTGTGGTGAGCGCTCCTGCATAACTGGGCATGGGCGATCCCGGCATGCCGCCAATCATCCGGCAATATAGATCGTGCGAGTTTGAACTGCCTTTAAAAATCCCCGCGGTTAGATCGCGAGGCTTGACGGGATAGCCTAAATTATCCTTTTGCTCTTGTTGCCCGTCGCCTCTCCCTTCAAGGCCGTGACAGCCGGCACAGGAAGTCAAAAAGAGCTCACGGCCGCGAACACGCGTTTCTTCTGCAACCGGAGGTTCGGATAAAATATTGATGAGATTCTCGGCCGGAATCTTTTTATCAATCATCTTTGCCTTCAATTTCCATGGGATATCTTTGCCTGGCATTTCTTCCGTGATTTCTCCGGACTTCAGATAATTTTTTATTTCCGAAAGATAGCGGACGTAATACACCAGGGCCCAGCGGTCTTTTTCCGTTAAATGTTTCCAGGGAGGCATGGCTGAACCGGGCATGCCACGGGTAATCGTTGTAAAAAGATCCTCGTCAGTTGCCTCCATATCTGTTGTCGAAACCAGGCGAAATTTATCCCGCCGAAAGTCTCTCGCTTTCGGATTCAACAGATAGGCCGCCTTCCCATCGGCCGCTCCCTGCGGGCCATGGCAAACCGCGCATTGCTTTTGGTAAAGTGTTTCGCCGCGCAAAAAGATATCTTGCGTCACGGCCGGCTTATCGTTTGAGACGGGTATATTTTTTTGAGCGAACACGCTATTTTGTTTGAAAGGCCATCCCAGGACAACAAGACACGCGAGAGAAAATAGAATAAGCCCAAATTTTGCGATAGCAAAATTTGCCCCGAAGGGGTTACCCGACAAAATCCGACGAGGATTTTGTCGGTTTACAAGGTAATCCCGAATTTTTCGCCGCATAATTTTGTGCGGTGAAAAATCAGGGATAAAAAAGCGAAACATTTTTTTTGAGTTAAGATTTTGGTGAGTGCTCATAAGCCGTATCAACATCATCATTCACATTTTTGAAAACGTTTTTAAATTCATTGATCCTCTTCCCTATGCCCCTGGCGATCTCCGGCAGATTTTTAGCGCCAAACAAAAGAAAAACTATCAAGAATATAACAATAAGCTCTTGTATCCCTAAACCAAACATATGTCACCTCCTTAAAGATCAATCATCATCTTTGATATGGGCGCACTGCCCGATGAGCTGCTTTTTTTCATCTCCATGAAGTTGTTGGTCAACCATCTTGTAAACACTTTCATTTTCCGCCTGAATATGGTTTCTCATAAGGCCAACCAGATAAATTCCTTTTTCCCGTAATTCTTCTACAATCTTACAGTATTCTGGATCGCCTTTTCTTTCCTTAAGTTTCCGAAATAAAGAATCAAAAGTTTCAAGGTTTGCTTTAAATTCATTACGTTCAGCCCTGAGGAAATTTAAGGCAGGGCCGAGTTTCGGGATATGAACTTCTAAAAAAGGGAAGATAAGCTTTTCATCAAGTTGCATATGCTGAAATAATTTCTTTTTTAAATATTTAATGACCTCTTCGATCGCCTTCGTATTCTTTCCGGAGGAAGGCTTTCCTTCAAAGCGAAGATTTTTCGTTGCCTCATAAAGCACGTCTAATTTTTGAAGGACATCACGGCATTCCTCCCTGAAAAACGCAACAATACTTTTTGTCCGTATGCTTCTTTCTGTTATTTTATCCATTTTTATTCCGTTTGTCCCTGATTTTGCCCCGCCTTTGGCGGGACAAAATACTGGGATTACCCTGGCAGTTTCGTTGAAATCTCAAAGAGATTTTAACGTGCCGGCCCTTCGGGCGCCCGCCTGCCGGACGGGCAGGGATTTTGCTTTGCAAAATCCGGGGTTATGATAGGCGCAGTATATACAATCATTGATGGACTGTCTGTGATATCCGTCACAGGGGAATTTTTGCCTTTTGTAAAGAAAACAATGATAAAAAAGCGAGTTCTACTTCTCTTCAACGAAGGCTTTAATGCGAAGCCCTTTCTGATAGGCTTCTCCAATGGCACAGATATCACGGCACTGCACCGAAAAAGTTGCCCCTAAAACATCGGCTAAATCAACTTCATGCCATTTGCCTGTCGCTTCCACCAAGGATTGCGCAGCCTTCTCAAGATATTCCTCAGGGACGCCGAAAAGGTCACTTTTCAAGATGGTGATGATTTCATTCTTACTTAGCAACATTATTCTCCATCCTTTCCTTAAACCCCTCTTAAGGTTTCTTGCTTCTAACTTCCCGTGTGGCAGTCATAGCAATTCATTTCTTTCCACTGTTCATCTTCATCAAAGGGATGGCGGAAGGGAAGGCCGTCCGTATTCTTTTCCAGGGCCGCCGGCGGCCCCTGTTCGATAATCTTATGACAAACCGTACAATCGCGGGAAATCACTTTGCCCTGCGGCGTTGTATGTTTGTCATCGTGACACCGAAAACATCCCGGAAAAATCAAATGGCCGATATTATTGGGATACTTTTCCCAGGAGACTTTCATGTGTGGAAAAAAGTTGACTTGATAAATGTGGAGGACAGCATCGATCGATCGGAAGATCTTTTCTCTCTGGGTTTTCCAGATCTCCGGATAATCTTTCTGATAGAATTTCTCCAGGGATTCCCGGATGGCATCGGTAGCGGCTTCCGTGGAATCATATTTGCCGGTTAAGGCTTTGAGGGCTTCCCGCTTGATAAAGGGAAGATCAGGGTCAATCACCTTTTCTGCCATAGCCTCATCAACAGATCTAACAGGGGGATTAAAAATATGGCTTGGCCGGTTATGACAATCCATGCAATCCATCTTGCGCATTTCGCCCTGGGGCGGTTGATCAGCCGTAAATCCTGACTCCCTGTCAATAAAGATTTCTTCCTTGCCATCCGGTGAAACAACTTTAATCCAGGGAATAACCTGCCGCTTTTTATCGGTCGCAATATAGTACACTTTACTTTTAATATTCATGTGCCAGTGAATCCCGCCTCCCTTTCCAGAAGGAGGTATACCTCCGCCGACAAACATGAGCATGCGCGTTTTCCATTCGCTGTTGGTTTTGTCAGTCGCGTAATACTGGTGATCCTTTTCGATGGCTCCAAAAAACTTTTGAGGCCAATGACATTGTTCGCAGGTTTCCTGAGCAGGGCGCAAATTTTTTATGGGCGTTTCGATGGGCCGGTGATATTTGTTAAATAGAACGGAATAGACCTGGTAGGTTCCCGAAAGTTTGGACCGGACAAACCAATCAACCCCCGGACCGATGTGGCATTGGACACAGGTGACCCGGGCATGAGGAGAATGCTGATAGGCTGTAAATTCCGGGTTCATCACCTGGTGGCATGTTTTTCCACAGAAAGTCACGGATTCCGTAAACTCATAAGCCCGGTAACTTCCGACAACCGAAAAAAGGAGAAAGAGCGTTACCACCCCAATGATGATATAGGCCCGTTTTTGATGAACCGGATTGTTAAAATCGATGAGAGGAAATCGCCTGATATAATCTCGTTTTTTTCTCCTTTTATGTTCAATCCACGCGCCAAGCGGTATCAGGCAGAGGCTGACAATGAGCAATACCGGAGCGATGAAATAAGTTATTATCCCGATATAGGGATTTATCTCTTTAACCGTAAAATCCAGGATGAACAAAAACACAATGGCTGTAAACCAGACAACGGAGAGGATCCCTCCGATAACGCTGATCCAGTTTTGCCAGAGGCTCTGTTTTTTTTCTTCAGTATTCATGGCTTGATAATATTTTGATATCGGCTGCTGTTCTCAATAGAATATTTTAGGAGTTTCGCGGTTGTGTCATTGCGGGCGTTTTTTGCGAAGCACTCTTTTTAGCTGTGTCATTGCGAACCCCGACGTCTTTTGTCGGGGTGAAGCAATCTTTTTAAAGGATTGCCTGCCCGCCAATTGTCGGTGCCTTTGGCAGGCGGGCTTCGATTTCCGGCCAAAATATTCAGCCTCCCCGGCCCGCGGCTTTAGCCGCGAAGCGGCGGGGCGGGCGCAACGACACGGGGACGGTATTCAACCGCGAAACTCCTAAATATTTTAAACTCGGCTGCTGTTCTCGATAGAATATTTAATTCTCCGTCAACAGCTTTCTTTATCCCGGATTTTTCGCTCACACAGAAATCATGCACAAATTCGTGCGCGCAAAATTCCGGGATTACCCCGTCTAAACCGCAAAATCTCTTCGAGATTTTGCCCGGCGGCCCTAAGGGCGAATTTTGCTTCGCAAAATTCGGGTTTATTTCTTGGGAACGGGATGTTTAATTTTTTCAAAATTCTCCTGATAATCAAAAGACTTGAAGGCGGGAGATTCGGGATTATGACATTTACGGCATATCTGCTCATCGGGGATGATCAACCCTAAAGATATCGCCTTCGCTTTATCTTCCATGACGTTTTTTTTCATATAGTCTTTACCGGGAGCATGGCAGGATTCACAGGAGATAGCCTCTTCGACGGCAATAACCTCGGTCACCTTTGCTTCAGTAAAATAATAGGCTGTCGAATGGCATTTCAGGCATTTGCCGCTGGTTTGCGGATCGGCGATGCCGAGTTTTGTGGCGACCTCCTTGGCGGCGGGAGTTCCCAACGTTTCATACGCCCTGGCGTGTTTTGATTTCTCCCAAATCACGGACTGTTCGCCCTGGTCCGGTTTCTTATGGCACATGGCACATTTCTTGACTCCCACAAATTCATGTTCGAGGGGCGCAGCATCAATCTTCGCTAACAAAATGGTGGGCACTATCAGCCCTGCGATGATGCTTTCTATCAACCCGGATTTTGTCTTCATCTTCTTTTCCCTCTCTTATTTTTTATTTTCGACGGATTGGGCCGCTTGTGACGGCTGTTCCTCCGGCAGTTTCTGATCTTGTTGAACTAAGTGAGGGACACCGTAAATATTAAACTCATAGGTTTTGGGACCAATCTTCATTTTTGTTTCTGCCAAATAACCAAAGATCCCAAAAATTAAAAAGGAAAGAATAACAAGGATGCCGAACGTTGTTGAAATGGGCCGCTTGAGCGGATGCCGTTCCTTGCCGCGATCAAGGAATGGCCAGATCAACAAAAATAACGGAGCCAAGGAAACGACGAAAATCCCCGTAAGTTTCGAGAAATACTTTAAGACCTGATACATGGATAGAAAATACCATTCGGGTTTAATCGCATAAGGCGTTTGCAGAGGATTTGCTTTTTCACCCAGTTCAAAAGGAACGAGGATTGATAACGTGATCAGAATACCCAACAAAATAAAAAGGACAATCCCCTCTTTGAGGACATGATGGGGAAAAAACGGAATCCCTTCGTCCTTTTTTGTTTCCTTCTCTTTATCAACCGGGTCCATGGTTGACATCCCTTGATAACGCACTAAAAATAAATGAATCCCGATAAGAAAGAAAACGGACCAGGGAAGGATGATCGCATGAATAACAAAAAAACGGGAAAGGGTCTCACTGCCTACGGCAGTGCCGCCGCGAAGAAGCGTTTTTATCCATTCGCCAACAAAGGGAATTGCGCCGGCTATTTCTGTTCCCACCGTTGTGGCCCAATAGGCCAATTGGTTCCAGGGTAAAAGATACCCGGTAAAACCAAAGACGAGTGTCATGACAAACAAGACAACGCCGATAACCCAGGTTAACTCACGGGGCTTTTTAAAGGAGCCCGTGAAAAATGTCCGTAACATATGCAAAAAGACAACGATGATCATCAGATTGGCCCCCCAGGCATGAATCTGGCGATAGAGCCAACCCATATACGGCTTGGTCATGATATATTTTATGCTTTCAAAAGCTTCATCCACCGTCGGACGATAGTAAACAAGAAGCAATATCCCGGTAATGACCTGGCTGACGAAAAGAAAAAGGGACATGCTGCCCAGGGTGTGCAACCAGCCGATATGTTTGGGAAGGGGTTTATGCAGTTGATGCAGGACCGGATCCTGGATTTTCTTTACGTCAAATCGCTGATAAAACCACTGTTTAAGAAAATTGTTCTTCATCGCTTGATCTCAATTCCTTAGACTTTAACAAAAACCTTCCCGTCAATAACGCTGACTTGATAGGACGGTAATGGTCGCGGCGGCGGTCCCGCCACAACCCGGCCATCGGTATCAAACAGACCCGCATGGCACGGGCAGACCATCTCATGTTTGTGGCCATCCCAATCCACAAGGCATCCCAAATGGGTGCAGATGGCTGAAAAGGCTTTGAATTCTTTGGAAGTTCTTATAATCAGGACAGCGCTTCCGCCTAAGATAACTTTTTTTGAACCCCAAACAGGGATATCATCGACCGGCCCAATCTCTTGCATGCCCCCGGCCGGCCCCTGGCGCGTCACCGGCCAAAGATAGGTCAATGCCGGAAGCAACATCCCCGCCAGCGTTGTAAAAAGACCGCCCCGAATGACCCAGCCTAAAAAATCCCGGCGGGACATATCCTTTTCGAGAAGATCTGTATTGATAGTTTTTTCCTTTTCCATCTTAGGAGTTCTCGTTTTGTTTTTTATCCTGGTTTTTTAACTGCCTGTATCTGGCCCATAAAGCCCATGCCATAATAAACACAAAAATCCAGAGGGGAATTAAAAATAACTTTCTCCATTTAAGGTTCTGTCGTTTTTTATCGATGCTTTCTTTAATCACTTTAAACGCCGCGGTTGATTTTCCGTGGAGATCTGAAATTTTTTCGAGGGAAAGGGTATGCTGCAGGGGCGCCATGGCGATGACATTGGATTTGGCTTCTTCTAACATGGCCATCTCCTCTTCAACGAAAATCCCTTCAATGCCAGCCTGTTTGACGAGGACTCGCGTTTTTTCTAATTCGTCTTGCGCCGTGCGGATAAAGCCTTGCAAATCCCGGCCATGCCTTATCGCCGGGCTTCCGGTATCATGACATTTTAAACAGGCCTGCTCATAGAGAGCTGCCGTCGCGGGCTGGACCCCGTGATTTCCATGGCAGGAGATGCACTCAGAGAACTTCCCCTGATTCATCACCCTGACATGGACGCTTTCCGAGAAATATTTCTTCTCATTTAAGTGACACTTCCCGCAGGTCGCGCCTATGTCTTTGACTCCCGGCGGAACGGCCCCATGGCTGCCGTGGCAACTCACGCAATTGGCAGCCGAAAGATCTTTTTTCTCAAACAAGGCATGGCCATGAACACTGTTCTGATAAGTTGCGAAAATATCCGCAGGAAGCCCATAAGACGACATGAGCTTTTCATTGCCGTGGCATCGGTTGCAGGTTTTGGGAACATTGGACGGATAGACCGGGCTGTTGGGGTCGCTGATGGCAAGAACATCGTGGTAATTGTGACAATCACTGCAGGCGGCAACTTTGGTATCGTTTTCGAGAAGAAGCTTTTTGCCGTGGACGCTCGTTTTATAGCGGGCCAATTGATCCGTGCGGATGCCATAAGCGTTCATGGTTTCGACATTGGCGTGACAGGTCCCGCACATCTCCACCAATTGTTTTTTATCGGGGACTCCGATATAGCCCGTTTCCGGCGCTTTGGCCAACTCTTGATCCGATTTTGTCGGATCTCCGCCGTGGCAGTTCTGGCAGAGAATATTATTTTGAGAATGAATGCTTCCCCTGGCTTCCTCCCAAATATCTTCATGGCAGGCAATACAAGAATTGCCTTCAATTTTCTGCGCCCAGGCAAGACTAGGGAATATCATCAAAACCAGAAATATACAAATTTTTCTCATAGACTAACACTTTGCCAAATCAAAATACCTTACAGAACATCAACCGCTTCCTGATTTTTTGGGAAGCCGTTCCCGTCCTTTTACCAGGTCAATTTTGTATCAAGCCAGTAGACATGGGCGCTATAATTTCCACACTCCGTGTTACTTTTTCCCTTGCGGTTTAAAGTCTTCAATCTTCCCGACGGTTTTATAGGTCTCCGCTGTAGGTTTAGGATTTACTTCTTTGACTTTAAGCCCGTAAGCGTTTGAATCATGCTTGCCTTGCTCTTTTTTAGGTTGATCACTAGTATGACAATTAATGCATTTTAGCTTTGCGTCAGGAAAAGCTTCTTTATAGGCTTTAATCTGAGCCATATCAGCCTGGGCCTGGCTAACCCCAAAAACTAACAAAATGACCGCACCCAACATTATACTTTTTGGTTTCATCAGCTCCTCTTCTTTTTATTCATTCCCTTTCTTTTATTTTTCGACACGAAAATGGGTTCCTTCAAAAATATATTCATTTCCGAAATTAAGCCCTTGATACTCCTTGCCATTTAAATAAAGGGTATACTTATTTTTCTGCTTATCTTCACGGACAGATGGCAACGGCGTTCCAGCAGAACTTTCCGTGGCCACAGGCGTAGATTTATTCGCCATTAAAGATATGACCTCTTCCCTTGTTATAGGAACGAAGGCTGCTGCTGGCTTCGCCTTATTACCCCAGCCAGAAAGAAGTTCAGCGGCCATAATGCCCGGCCCGTCGATGGAGATGGACTTAAACTCAAAACATTTTCCCCGAATCGTGATCTCATCTCCTGGTTTAAGAAAATGAACTTGCGATTGCATGTCCTGAGGCACGAAAATAAAACCAAAATATTCCCCATGCACGGCAAGATTTTCTTTTTCTGGCTTCGTCACAAAAACACCAATATATTTGTCGGGCTCTGCCAGAGAGCCAACCCAAATATTATTTTCTTTGTAGAAATAGGCTTTAATTTCGACATCTTTGCCGTAGAACTCCGAAGGATTGTCCTGAATTTTTGTAATAGCTGTGCTCAGGTATTCAGCTCCTGCAAAAGCATGAATCACCTGAAAAAAGGCTACAACAACAAAACAACAAATTATATTTTTCCTCTTTATTTTCATGGACTACTCTCTGGGTGGGGGCAGGTGATGGGCATCACCTGCCCCCGAGCCCTATACAGGTTTACAAGTTATCAGCTAGAAATTAAACATCAGCTCAGTCGTGACGCCCGCGCTGTCAGATCCGGTTTCCTTTACCTTAAGGAATGATTCGGTCGCCCAACGCAAATAATCATTCACATTGTAGGTAAAGCCAAGGGTGCCTTTATTGCTCCATAGATCCGCGGAAGAATCAAGATTCGAATTGACAGCATCCCACCGCGCAAATAGGGAACCTTTTTTAAGCCATTGTTCCAAACCAACCCAGTAGCCGATACCTACCGTATCCGCAATGCCGCTAGCATTTTTTGGCGAGTTATCCTGGGCATATAATAGCCCGCACTGAAGCTCACCATCCACATCTTTAACAAGAGGGCTTGGGAAAACCAAACTGCCCGTTGCCCCCAGGCGATAGAAAGTGTATTGATTGAGATCGTCATTTCCTGCCGCGCTATTCCACACACCGCGGTAGCCCGTCAGGGTAAAACCACTTCCTCTCTCGGTCAGATTTTGTTCGTAGGCAAGCAGGAAGTCTTTATTAGTATTACCCTCTGAACTTCCACTGTTTCCACTACCAGCGACATTCAGGCCGTTAAGCACTTGAGTAATAAGCCGAGTATTCTTATTGAGACTAACAGCAGCCTCTATCCCTCTTTGATCCTGGTTGAATTTAAAAGGAACCCCACCGCTGGTAATATCGGTGGAAAGGACATCGGGAGTACTGATCCCTGAAGGCCGGTCAAATCCTGCCCATCCGACGCGAGTCAGAGTATGAAACTGACCTATTCTAAAGTTGACATTGCGATCCGCATTTCCCATGAGCCACGAAAACTGTCCGAGGAGTCCTACGTTATCTGTGTCGTCCCATTCCCATTCAAAGAAGGCACTTAAGTTTTTTGTAACAGAACCTCCATAGAAAAGGGTTGCGTCGTTCCATTTAAATTGGCTGGTACTGCCTCCTTTGCCTTGACCAAGGTTTTCAAACTCATACCGTGCTCTGCCGCGCATAGAAATATATTCACCTATTTCCTTGTATTTTGGTTCCTGCCCTATTTCCTCCGGCATTCTGTATCCCAACTTCCTGAACTGATGACCTAAGGGGTTGAGCCTCGGCGCACCGGGAGTATGGCAAACATTACAACTCACCCCGTACTTACGCGCCCAGGCTGGTAATGCCTGGCTTTCATCAGGAAGCAAAAATAGCACCAAGAAAACTGCAAGAGATGCCATTATCGCTCCCTTATTGACGTATCTCATTTTCTGCTCCTTTCCAAAAGTACTATTAAATGCAACAATTAATACTCAGATTTAATAACCTATTAATCGCCTTCATTCTTCCTCTTTTTTTCGCCTCCTTCCTTTTTAATCGGCGAGATTGTAGTAATAGTAAAATGGGGGTATTGTGAATCATAATCCCCACGGAACATCCTTCCATACATCTCTCAAAACTTACATTAAAAGTTTTTAAAATTCTTTACTTTTCGCGAAACAACAAATGCAAAAAAACAGAACTCGAATAAAAGATAATAAACAATCCAAACTATGCCCCCTGCTCCAAACCCATAGCTGTGGAGGCCTTTTCCTAAAACAAAATTCACCCCATACCAGGTCATGAGGACCAGCAAAAATCCCAAGACCGAGCAGCAGGCGAGCCCAAAATCCCCCAGCTTGCCGGCGGTGCGAAGATGCAAAACGACCAGGTAACCCAAGAAGGTAATGAGCGCCCATGTTTCTTTGGGGTCCCAACCCCAGAACCGCCCCCATGATTCATTGGCCCAAACGCCCCCCAAAACAGTTCCGATGCCTAAGGTGATCACACCAGCTTGCAGCAATCGATTGAGGGCATCGGCAGAAGCAGAATCTGATTCAGAAGACAATTTTTTCGTCACGCTCAAAAACAGATGCCGGTGCCCCAGGGCCATCGCCAATCCAAAGATCCCGTAGCTGGCCACGATCGTCATGACATGGATGGTCAGCCAATAATTGCTGCGCAAAACCGGCACTAGAACGCCCAGGGATTGATCAATGGGCAGAAGATCCGCGTAAATCATGACCAAAGCGCTGACGATCGATGCCACCGTGATAAAGACATAATTCCGTTTAACACAAAATAAAATGATAGCGCAGATCATCAGGACCCAATTCATGAAGATCATCGATTCGTACATATTCGACACCGGCGGCCTTTCCAAGATCAGAATGCGCAGCCCCAGCCCGGCAGAATGGAAAAGAAATCCCATCAAGGCAGCCAAGAGGCCAAGAGATTTGATGTAGGATTTTTGGGACGTGCATAAAAGCATCGCAAAACCCAAAAGATAAAGGATCCAGGAATAGAAAAAAGGTTTTAATTGATAATAAAAAATTTCCAACTGGATCGTTTTATTAAAGTGGGCCTTGGAGATTTTTTTCATCTCGTCAATCCATAAACCAACCGCTTTAACAAAATCTTCTTTCGCCCCCGTACTGTAAAGCCTGGTCATCTGGCGAAATCCGGTGGCATGCAAACGATCATCTTGATAGGGTGACAGCCATTGTTCGTTGTCCGCCTGCGCGATAAACTTAAACACTTCTCCGGCCGCTAATTGATCAACCATCATAAGCGACTGATAAAGGGATTCTGCTTTCAACTCGAGCATTGTCGGGTGAAGTTCACTGTCGCGTTTTTGCTGCGCGCTTTGCGCTAAAGCCACGAGGGACGAAAAGTAAGGTTTGATCTCGGAATAGGAAAAATATTTCTTTTCCGCCGGGAATCCGAATTGCTTTTTTAATTCTAAATAATCGACGCGGATAATGGCTTGATCAATAATCTTTTCGGGGTCTTCCAATAGATTAAGAAAGAATTCTGCGGCGGGTTTTCTTTCCCACGTTTCTTTTCCGGAGATCAGATGCAATGTTTCCCGCGCAAAAAGATCGAACGATTTTACCCGGCCGTTATGCTGAATCGGGACCTTGGCCATGGCTTCCACTGCTTGATCAGCGAATGCTTTCTGGCAAAAAATAAGAAATACGGTTGATAGGATAATCAGACTAAGGTTACGTACTAAATATTTATGTTTATTTACCGTTCTGAAGAAACTCCATTTTTTGTCATTCCCGAATGTTTTTATCGGGAATCTAAAAATAGAATGATTCTCCTTGTAGATTCCCGCTTTCGCGGGAATGACAAACAGGGAATCTCTCAAGATGTCAAACAAATACAAAAACTTCATTAGATTTATCATTGTTGTCCTAAGCTGTTGTTGTGCTTTTCGAAAACCCTTTGACATAAAACTGGATAAACGCTCCCAGAAAAATAGCGAAAGAACTGAAGTAAATGAACCCTATTCCGGGATTTTTAGTGACCGTAAAAACAGATGCCTCACCGCTTGAGGAATTCTGAATATACGATGATTGAAATATTCGATAACCTTCATAATCCATCGGCTTGTTCATGCTGATAGTTTGCGTGATCTTGACTTTATTTTTGAGATCTTCAAGCATAACGTCACTTTCAAAAGAAGCAGGATTATGGGTCCCGGGATAATCGACCTTTCGAAAATCATTCAATTTCAGCAGGAATGGCAGAAGGGTTTTGTGTGGCGTCAGTGCCAACCTGACTGTCCCCTGGGCCGTTGGAATCTCTGATTCCTGATTTTCCGTCAACCACTGGGTTTGCCGGTCTTTTCCATTTTGGGATGTTAGTTGTACGGCAAAAAGGCCCTGTTTTGTGTTGGCCGTTTTTTGGATGCTATAAGATATTTTCCCGTGTTCTAATATTTCTTTAACACGAAAAGAAATGTCCATCCATCCGGCGGGAATCCACGTATTGAGTTTGAGATCCCCGTCTTTTTCGGTTCCATTTTTTGAAGTCGAACGATATTTCCATACCCCTTGTGACGCGGGATACAATAAAAGCGAGGTTGCCCCCTGATCATGGCCGTCTTCTTTATCCGCCTCGAATCTCACAAGGACATCATCCGGCGCTTGCGCCGTTTTCCCGTGGATGGATTCGAAGTCAGGGTAAAGGGCAAATTTGACATAATGAACGCTCTGCCCCTGGCCATCAACCAGATCAAATTCCACCGCCGGATTATAAGAAGACCCCTCGGCGTTCATCAACGCATTCCCGTTCACCTTCGCATAAGGGTAATATTTAATATTTTTGACGTGGTAACCTGTTTTTGAAATTGAATATTCATGGATCTGAGATTTTGTCAGATCAAAAACTCCGACTTCCTCACCGGCAATATTAAGAAATTCTAAAATGGGCCCTTGCTTCCCAACACCGGGGGCTTGACTTAAAAGCATAATTTTAGCAGGGCCGATCTGTTCTAAGTTTGATTGCGGATTGTCCGGATTCCTCTCAATCAACCAAAATTTCCGATTGAGATCAACCGTTGAACTTTTCATTTCGACAGACATGGCAAGATTCTTGGGGTCTTGCGCATTTCCCTCATGAACCTGAACATCCCGGATAGCGTTTTCGACAACATGATTAAGCTTGATCGACAAATCTGTTTTACCGACCCGAATTCCTCTTCTTAAAGCGGCCATATCAAAAAGTAAATCTTCCTGATCAGGCAACCTCACGCTCAGTTCATGGCCTCCGGTTTGCATTTGATGCGAAGATTCTCCTTCATATAAAACGATCTGGCCTTCCAGGCCATACAATCGGGTTAATAACGCTCCCAAAAGCAATCCCAGAATTCCAATGTGGGTTATCAAAAACCCCATATGACATTTTTGGAACGGAAAGCGCAAAGCCGTTGAACAAAAGATATTGATCCATAAGAATGACAGAAGAATATCAAACCACCGCGCTTGATAAAATATTTTTTGGGCCCAGGATGTTCCATATAATGATTCCATGGATGTGGAGACCACCAAGAGCGCCATGAGCATGACGCACAGAATAATCGTAAAACGCAGCGACCCCAGTAATTTAATGAGATTTGCCATACGATGGTGCCATCCGATGAGCTTCTCTGGCGCTCTTTTCTTGCGCGTTGGATGAAGCCGTTGTGCTTCTTAAAATATTTTGCGAAAGCTTTTCATAAAATTCTTCGACTTTTTGGGCAATGATCATTTCAACAGCTTGGATTGCCATTTGTCGTTTATTGAGATTGCCGTCGACAACGTTTTTAAGGTCATCCACCGCCATTAAGAAAACATCTTTGAGGGAGGCGACGGCTGGATTAATATTGCGCGGGACCGAGATATCAATCAAAACCAGCTTCTTGCCGATTCGCTTGGGCATGATCTCCTCGATTATATCTTCCTCAATAAGATAATGAGGCGCTCCGGCGGAGCAAATACAAACATCGACCTTTTCTAAAATGTTCTTGATGTCCAAGAAGGAAACCACTTGCCCGCCGAACTGCCGGGCCAATTCCATCGCCTTCTCGCAGGTCCGGTTGATGACATAAATTTGGCTCACCCCTTTTTTCTTAAGATGAGACGCAGCCAAAGAACTCATTTTGCCTGCCCCGATAATCAAAACCGATTTATCCTGAAGGGACCCCAAGATCTTCTGCGCCATCTCAACGGCGGCCCAGCTGACCGAGGAACCTCCGCAATCAATCTGGGTTTCCGCCCTGGCTTTCTTTCCGGCGCGGATGGCCATATTGGTCAGGATGTTGAAATATTTTCCCATCATCCCTTTTTTTCGAGACAATTCGATAGAGTCCTTTATTTGCCCGAGGATCTGCTTCTCCCCGATAACCAACGAATCAAGGCCGGCGGCAACTTGCATCAAATGATAAACCACCTCCCTGCCGGAATAAAAATAAAAATGGTTCTTAAGGATTAACTTCGTGTGCGAGTTTTTATCACTTGGTGTCATTGCGAACGCTTTTCGTGAAGCAATCTTTTTAAAAGATTGCTTCGTCGCAAAAAACGCTCCTCGCAATGACACTGAGATTGGAGACTCGCACGCGGCGTTAAGGATTAGGTCGGGGTTGATCTTTTTAACTTTGAAAAGAGTTTCGAAGAGAATCTCGGGGTCCGCAGAAAGGACATGCGCGTATATCTCGGTGCGGTTACAGGTCGAAAGCACCAGGGCTTCAACAACGGAAGGTTCATTTTTAAGTTCGCTTAAAAGGAGTTCCCGTTCGATGGGATCCAGGCAGAATTTCTCCCTGATTTTAAGAGAGGACGTTTTGTGACTGATCCCTATGGCGATCATATCCAACATGATGCCCGGATTATATAGGAGCCCTGTTTTAAAGTCTGTGACGGGCGTCACACAATGAAAAAAGACAGCAGAACCCGAAAAGGGTTCAACCCGAATTTTGCAAAGCAAAATTCGCCCGTAGGGCCGCCGGGCAAAATCTCGAAGAGATTTTGCGTTTCAGGCGGGGTAATCCCGGAATTTTGCGCGCACGAATTTGTGCATGATTTCTGTGTGAGCGCAAAATCCGGGTTCAATGGAGAGATCAAAAAGAGGGGCGTTTAGTTAAAAAGGATTTTTTCTAAACTTTGTTTGTCGCGGATAAGAATCTGATGGGGTTTGATGTCGATGAGTTTTTCGCGTTTAAGACCATGAAGATAACGCGCGACTGTTTCACGCGAGGAGCCGATGCGTTGAGCGATCTCTTCACGGGTAAAAGGAACGGAGATGGAATCTCCTTCGGGTTTTTTAATCAGGCTGTCTTCATACATATCAAGAAGAAATTTGACAAGGCGTTTGCGGACATCATTGAGAGAAACCTCCTGGACGAGACAGCTCAGCCGCGTCAGTCTTTCGGCAAAAAGTTGGTTTAGGGCATGGGTGAGTTTGGTATTCGTTTTGACAAGCCGGACATAATCTTCACGGGATAAAAACCAAACATCACAATCTGTCGCGGCCTCCGCCGAACTGGAACACGACCATTTGACCGCACCGGGATTGCAGGCACAGGTTTCACCGGGGCCGAGCATCTCCAGAATCTGTTCCCGCCCCGAGGAAGCCATACGGAAAATCTTGACCCGGCCGGAGCGAACAACAAAAATCCGTTCACACCCATCGCCTTCCATAAAAATAAATTCCCCTTTTTTAAATTTTTTTTCACGAAGGCATTGATTCACGATGCTGAGTTCGCCGGGGGAAAAACCCTGGAAAAGCCCGATATCTTTTATGGTCAGAGCGATGTTAGAACTCCTATATATGAGTATTGAGGGAAGGAAAGAATTATTAAAACGCGGTTATTCTACAATGCCTGTATCCATGAAACAAGGAGAATCTAAAGAGGCGGCCCCCGTCAGGTAACGTGGCGAAGGGCCGCCTAAAATTCCAACACATGCCGGTTGTCCTTAAGCCACCTTTCCGCCTGTCTGTAATCCGGCAAAATGGTCTCGACCAATTTCCAAAACCGTTTCGAATGATTCATCTCTTTTAAATGCGCCAGCTCGTGAACAATAACATAATCAACAATAGCAAGCGGTGCCATCACCAGCCGCCAGCTAAAACATAACCTTTGCTTTGTGCTGCAAGACCCCCAGCGTGTCCTGGCATCCGAGATTCTTATGGTTTGATATTGAAAACCGCAGCGTGACGCATAATACGCCGTTCGTGACGTAAAAACTTGATAAGCCTGGCCACGGTACCAATCCTTAAAGATATTTTTGGCGTGGCCCTGAAAAGCCTTAAATAACAAAAAACCTTTTTCCTGATCAAATGATAATCGTACGGGCAGGCGATCGGCCAGCGTCAAACGGTGGGCGCTTCCCAAAAATAAGAATTCCTCGCCCTCAATAAACTTCTTAACAACAACCCTGTCTTTTCGCCTTCGCGCTTCTTCTTGTTTTGTTCGTATCCAATTGTTTTTCTTTCTTATCAGCTGATCGATATCACTTTCTGAAACCCGCCGCGGCGCCCGGATAATGAGCCCGGCTTCGGGTGTGATTTCTAACGCGATTGTCCGGCGGGATGTCCGAATGATTTGATAATTGTTGTATTCCATCTTGAACGTTAGCCTATCATACAATTTCGTCAGGCAGAAAACCTTAATTGAGAAAATTCCGGGATGATAAAAATAGTTAACTTGACGGGCTCTTAACACAACTGCGAAGATGGGAATCCACTTTTCCGATATGGTCAAGAATCCAATCGTGAGTCGTCCTGTGGATTTCTTTGATCAAGTCTTCCGTGGCGCCTTCTTTTTCAAAACGAGCCTTGTAACTCTGGTAAGATTCTAGAAATTTTGCATGCGCTAATTTATTTTGAGCCGCGACAGGACACTTCTTCTCCGTCATGCATTTTTCTTCATAACCGAAATGGGTTTTGCAATAATTTTCCAGAAAGATCAATATATCTTCGATAGGAACAGCGCTTTTATTGCCGCTCTGGATAACGATCTCCAAACTGTTAACATATTTGAATAACACTTTATGTTGCGCATCAATGTCCGGCATGCCGGTCGAATAAGAATCATTCCATTCCATCATGATTGACCTCCTTTATCCCAAATGTTGCCCCGCCTTTCAGACTGGGTCAAATAGATTTGTCATTCCACCGCTCTGTCATCCCCGCGAAAGCGGGGATCTCTATTGCTAATGCGGGGGTCAACTCCAGCGGGAATCCCCGACGAGAGTTTTAGATCCCCGATTTCCACCACACTTCATGGCGGATCCGCCGCAGTTTGTGGCGGAAAAGCATTCGGGGATGACAAAAAACTCTCGTCGATATCAATTTTGTGTGACCCAGCCTCTTTGGCGGGGCAACATTGGGTTAAAAATGAGAATCATTGCAAAATTAAAAACAGCGTTGGATTTTTCTTTAAGGTCGGACGAATCGCTTTCCAGGTGCCGACCGGCATTGTTTTGATCGTTTCTTCGGGCCCGGACATATTTGAGGCGATGCATAACAGCGTGTTTTGATGGCAATGGTTGATAACATCATCAAAAACGTGTTGATTGCGATAGGGCGTGTCCATAAAAATCTGCGTTTGATTTTCAAGCAAAGATCTTTTTTCAAGCTCTTTGATTTTTTGAATCCTCTCTGTTTGTTCTTTGGGAAGATAACCGACAAAAGCAAAATTCTGCCCGTTTAAACCCGAGGCCATCAGCGCAAGCAAGATTGATGACGGCCCGACCAAAGGAACAACCTCGATCCCCTGGCGATGCGCGAGCAAAACCAAATCCCCGCCCGGATCAGCCACGCACGGACACCCGGCCTGCGAAATGATCCCCGCGTCTTCGGTCAACAATGTCCCGTACCGTTGTATTTCGCCCGGTGTTGAATGTTCGCTTAACGGATAAAACTTGCATTCGGCAATCGGAAAATCAGCAGATATTTTCTTTAACAATTTCCTGGCCGTTTTTTCTTCCTCAACAAAGAACAGGCGGACCTTGCAAATTTTTTCCGCCACGCCTGGCGGAAACAGAAACGATTCGCTGTTTTCAGAGAGAAGATTGGGGATGAGATAGAGGTGTTGTGGCATTTTATACTCTCAACGTTACGAGAGTATTTTAATAAAAAGAGTGTTGTTTGCTATTCTTATTTTCTAAAATGATTTTTATGTTCGAGCTATAAAGATTTTCTTAAAGCATGCGAGTAAGACAAGCATGCCCCCAAAAACACACACCACGCTCGCGCCCGTTGGCAAGTCAAGGTAATAGGAAGCTACGATCCCGGCCGCGCTGGCTAAAAATCCAAATCCCCATCCCAACAAAAGCCTTGTCTTTAAATTCTCGGAAAATAAGATAGCACACACAGCCGGGACAACAAGAAATGAAAAAACTAAAAGCACTCCGGCGATACGCACCGAGCTGGTCACAACAAAACCAAACGTTACATAAAATATAAAATCCCAGAGCCTCACGTTGACCCCCTGTTCATAAGCTTGCGCCGCATCATTTGAGATCATTAAGAAATTTTTACGAAATATAAAGTGGGCGATGCCGATGGCCGTGTAAATTAAAAATATCTTGATGATCTCGGGCATCTGAACAAGCAGGATATTGCCGACCATCGCCTGCTTGATATGTTCATCACCTTCTCCGGAACGGCTTAAAACGATAATGAGCATCGCCGCTGAAACCGCGTAGGCAATTCCGATGATCGCCTCCTGCGGAATGCGCTGTTTCTTAAAACGCGTCAGTGAAAATATTGCGGCTCCGGCAATGGCAAAGCTCAATGACAACCAATAAGACGCCGCTCCATCAAGTCCGTATCCCAGGAGAATGGACACACTTGAGCCCAAAGCGGCGATCTGGGCCAGCGCCAGGTCAACGAAGATGACCTGGCGCTCGATGACATGAAAACCCAAATAAGCGTGAATTCCTGTCAGGATAAGACAGGCCAAAAAAGGTAACGTCATGATTTGAAAAAAATCATTTATCATTTTAACGCCTCGCTGATGTGTTTGATGTTGTAATCGAAGAAACTAAAAAAGTTATCCGTGCCTGGAACTTCCCCGGCGTTCTGACAGAGCGTTACAACATTAACGCCAATCCGCTTGGCCAAAGCCTCTGCTGTAGAACGCGAATAATACGTTGGCAGCACAATAGCTTTCACAGCGTGTTCTTTTGAATATCTTTCCAGGAACTGAAGATGTTTGGCCGTTGGTGGAATTCCCGGCTTTGGCTCTAAAAACTGCTCGGACTTTAACCCTAAAAACTGCGCGAAATAAACGATGTCCTTATGAAAGGAAATAATCTCTTTGTTGCGACAGTGCGCGCACAGACTTTTCCATTCCATTATTTTTTCATCAAGATGTTTGAGAAACTGCCTGGCGTTTTCCTCATAATAATAAGCATTGTCGGGATCGACTTCTTTGAACTTGGAAAGGATTGTTTCAACCATGACACGCGCGTTTTCGGGATTCATTTGAAAATGGGGGTTACCAAAAATATGGATATCTCCTTCCGCCCGCGTTAAATTTCCAACCGGTATATCCAAAAGCGTTATCCCTTTTGAGAGATCGATATTGCGTGAGCCGTTACGAAAAAGCTCTCTTTTTCCGGCCGCCTCCAACAAGGGATCTGACCACGCTTCCAGGTCAAGCCCGGCATTAACGTAAAGATCGGCTGATGCCACAGCCCGCACATCGCTGGGCTTAGGCTGGATGAAATGAATGTTGAATTTCGGTTGAGCTATGGATTTAACCTCAACTTTATCTCCACCGATCTCTTCAACAAGGCCGGCGAAGATCCTTTGTGTCGCGACAACCCGCAGCGGTTTTTGCGCGGCTTGAACATTCTGCGCAAAAGCAAAATGAAAAACGATCCCCAAAACCGCCGTTATTTTTAAAACATGATGTCGTAGATGAAACATGGGTTTTTCCTTTTTCTGTTTTATTGAATTTCATTTTTTGTGGGGGCGCCCCGCCTTTTGGCGGGGCGCCCACATATTTCATATCATTGAATCTTATGTTTATGCTCCCCGATGGCAAACGTACCCTGCAGCATGATTTTGTTGTCGTCTTTGCCGGTCGTTTGTTCGACATGCGTCCCCTGCAAACGCCAGCGGGCGAATTCGCTCTGGTGGAACGTCAGATACCCCGTTATCCCGCGATCTTCTTTTTGAGGATTAATACTCCTGTCCAAGTCCACCGGCTGAACCATATCGTAGCGAAAACCGGTCGACCATTGCGGATGAAAACGAAGATCGGCCAGCGCGTAATAACCCCAGAGATTGCCATCGAGGCCCTCGGTTTCTTTACGGCTAAGGTTAAAAACCTCACTTTGAAGTTTAAGGGTTTGAGCGGCATTAAAATGATACGTCAAAGTAAGATCAGAACCCAGTACCTGGACTTCAAAACGGGCATCCTTATCGCGCGAACCGATCATGTGTGAAAAGCCCAATTCCAAACCAGCATCCTCCGTGATATCCAGATAATTTTTCAAATGGCTGTAAAGGGTGGGGCGCCGTTTTGTTTTTCCAAACGCCGTTCCCTCTTCACCATTTCCGCCCTCGAGAATACCGAAAGAAACCTGCTGCGTGACCGGGCCTGCGAAATCAAGGTTCTTTGAAAAATCAACGCCGCTTTTATTGTAGCCTTCCACTCCAAAATATTTCTGGATAACCAGCGGTTCATCAACCGTTTCCAGGCTGTCACGATGCACGGGAATGGCCTTACCAACCTTGGGCTTAAACTTTCCGAAACGCGCAATCACATCAGCCGGTAATCCGAAATGCGTGATATACGCCTCTTCAAGCGACGGGTTTTCTTCATCCGAAAACGCGATCGTCGCGTCAAGGCGCGAAAAAGGATCGATGGCACTGCCCAAAACCAGTTCAACCTCGCGCACGCTCAAACGGTCCGCTCCTTTCACATCGGTTTTGCCGCTATCAAGGGTTGTAACGATATCGGCCACGACACCGATATCCGGATTCCAGCGCCCGGCGATTTTGCGGTCAGCAGATCCCTGCGGCGTTTGAGTAAGTTTTTGTTCAAGCTCCACGATCTTTTTTTCATTGGATTCTTTAAACGTTTGGCAGGCTGTGATCTCCCCTTGTTGTTGTGTCACTTGCTTCTCGAGTTTACCAAGCCTTTCCTGCATCGCCTCAAACTCCACGCGCATCTTTTTTAATTCATCTTCTAAAGACGGTTCTGCCTGCGCGCAAACCGTATTTAGAAACAAACATAAAAACATAAATATAATACCCTTCAATGTAAAGACAGTAAGCCTCTGCATATGTTCCTCCGGTAGTTTGTCACCCCCGTCCCGCCTTTGGCGGGATAATCGGGGGTCTTGTTTTAAGATTCCCGCTTAAAAATTGCGGGAATGACACGTATGAGATAATAATGAATGATTAAAAACGAAAGAAAGAAATTATAAGAGGGGTGATACGGGCGGCGCGCGGGAGATGGAAGACGTGAAATAGCTTTGAGAATAAACAACTTCGTAATAGAAGAAAACGAAGCCAAGGATAATGCTTCCAACAGCAAGACAAAGGATTTGGATCCCATCGAGACAGAGAGCATGGGTCAGGGTACAGACAAAGCAATCATCGTGCTCTTTGAGGTCATCGTGATGGTGCAAAACAGAGGCGAATGAAAAGGAAATGAAGAATAAAACGCAGGCCAGCACAAGAAATATCGGCCTGCGAAAGACACGGTTTTTAAACAATCGGAGTGAAAACATATAAAGTGAGGTTACAGAAAAGGTTTTGTTTTGTCAAGATGGTTAAAGGATTATTAAGATCAACAGCTCCTTCTATGATTTTGGTTTCAACTCCTCCAAAAACTCCCAGCGCTCGTAAATTTTTAAAAGCTCATCTTCAAGAGCTTCCAGTTTTGCCCTGATCTGGCCAATGTCCTCCGGAGGTTTCTTAAAAAAATCAGGATCCGACATCATGGTGTAAAATGCGTTTTGTTCGGCTTCCCGCTGTTCGATCCGGGCAGGCAATGAGGCCAATTCTTTCTCTTCTTTAAAGGAAAGTTTTCGCGGCCGCGGTTTCTTGATCTGTCGATTTTCCGCCCCTTCTTCGGATTTTGCCTTTGCTTTTGATACATTCGCGGCCTCCAAGCCTCGCCCTTTAGGATGGGATTCAAAAGGGCCGCTCAGTATCAACCCTGAGTCTACTCCAGACTTTAGACCTGGGTTAGACGAACGGGTTGATTCTTTTAAAACAGGTTGGCGCTGTGCCAGCCAATCATCATAACCGCCGGGAAATTCCTTGATGATGCCATTGCCTTCTAAAACCATCGTGCTCGTAACCACATTATTAAGAAAGGCGCGGTCATGACTGACTAAAAGTAAAGTTCCGGAATATTCCAAAAGCAATTCTTCCAAAAGTTCCAGTGTTTCGATATCCAGATCATTGGTCGGCTCGTCCATCACCAGAACGTTTGATGGTTTGGTAAAAAGCCGCGCTAAAAATAACCGATTGCGCTCACCGCCGGAAAGAACTTTGGCAGGGGTTCGCGCTCTCGCCGGCGCGAAAAGAAAATCCTGTAAATATCCGATAATATGCCGCGGCCGGCCATTGATGGTGATGGTGTCGCTATGACCGCAAATATTTTCAATAACGGTTTTTTCTCCATCGATCTGTTCACGCAGCTGATCATAATAAGCAATTTCTAAATTCGTCCCCAACCGGACTTTGCCTTTTTGCGGCTCCATCTTCCTCAATAATAAACGCAATAGCGTTGTTTTCCCCGAGCCGTTGGGGCCGATCACACCAATCTTATCGCCGCGCATCACCTGGGTGGAAAAATCTTTGACAATAATATTTTCGCCATAGCTATAACCCAAATTGGCAACCTTGATGACCAAATGCCCGGAGCGCTCGGACTCCTGCGCTTTCATATTGACCTGGCCGATTTGCCGGCGCTGCGCTTTTTTCTCCTCGCGCATCCGTTCGAGCGCCTTGACACGGCCTTCGTTCCTGACCCGCCGGGCTTTGACCCCTTTTCGAATCCAAACTTCTTCTTCGGCTAAAACTTTATCGAACTCTTCGCGCTGGGCCGCTTCCATTTCGAGAGCCATTTGCCGGCGTGCTAAAAATGTTTCATAATCGCAGGCCCAGCTGAAAAGTTTTCCGCGGTCAAGCTCAACAATACGAGTTGCCAGATTGCGCATGAACATACGGTCGTGGGTGACGAGAAGGAGTGTCCCGGAATAATTTTTTAAAAAATCTTCCAGTCCGTTGATGGAATCAATATCAAGATGATTGGTCGGTTCATCCAAAAGAAGGATATCGGGATTAAGGACGACCGCTTTGGCCAACAGCACGCGGCGTTTCTGTCCGCCGGAGAGATTTTCAAATTCAGCCTCTTCATCTAATTTCATCTGAGAGATGACAAGGCTAACCTGATTGTTTAAGTCCCAACTTTCGGTTTTGTCGATCTCACTTTGCAGGTGATCAAGTTCTGAGAGGAGTTTTGGCGAGGGGTCCGTGTGCAATTTGTGACTGACGTGATGATAATCTTTAAGAAGGCCGCCGCGTTTGCCCAAACCGGATGCCACAATATCAAAGACATTTCCCTGGATACCCGAGGGAACTTCCTGCGGCAGGTGGGTCACTTCAATGCCCTGCTGACGGACAATCTTTCCGTCATCAATGCCCATTTGTCCGGCAATGACTTTCATGAGCGTTGTTTTTCCGGTGCCGTTACGCCCGAGCAATGCGACCCGCTCGCCTTTTTCTAAATGAAGCGTGAGCTCATCAAAAAGCCTGGGGCCCCCGAATGCAACACAGATGTCTTGTAAACTGATCAGTGCCATAAGCCCACAGTATACACACACCGAAAGGTATCACAATGAATAATCATTTGGCCCGCCCCTAAATATCTCCTCTAATGCTGCTCGGCCTCTTGGCCCCAGACCTTCTTCAAATACTGCGGCCGTCCGGAAAGATAATGATACCTCTCGTAGGATTTGGAACTTTTCTTATAATATTTCTGATGATAATCTTCCGCCGGATAAAATTTGGTTGCCGCTGTGATTTCGGTGACGATCGGCTTATCATAACGTCCTGATTTTTCCAATTCTTTTTTGGTTTCTTGCGCGAGCTGTTTTTGTTCTTCGTTGTGATAATAGATGGCCGTTCGGTATTGTGTGCCGTGGTCACTAAACTGCTCATTGAGCGTGGTCGGGTCAATCACCCTCCAAAAAATACCGAGCAATTGCTCATAGCTCACTTCGTGGGGATCGTAAAATATTTCGATGGCCTCCGCATGCCCGGTTTGCTCCGAAGATACTTCGTCATAGGTGGGATTTTCTTTTTTTCCACCCGTATAACCAACATAGGTTTCTTTCACGCCTTTTAACTTATCAAAGGAAGGCTGTATGCACCAAAAACATCCGCTGGCAAATGTCGCGACCTGTAAACGATCTTTATTATTTTCCACCTTAACCTCACCTTCCGCGTAAGCCATATTGGCCGCCCATAATATTGTTAGTGTGATAAAAATATTTTTCATATCCGCTCCTTATTTCTTTTCCTGGCTATCTCATTCCGAAAATTTTAAAGCTGCCGAATTCATACAGAACCGTTTATGCGTTGGCGCCGGGCCGTCATCAAAAACATGGCCCAGATGAGCCCCGCAGCGGGCGCAAAGCACCTCGACACGCTTCATCCCAAGACTTTTATCTTCTTCAAGAACAACATTCTCTTTCGCAACGGGTTGAAAAAAGCTTGGCCAACCCGTCTTTGATTCAAATTTTGTATCCGAGCCAAACAGATCCGTTCCACAGGCAGCGCACTGATAAATCCCCTGTTTTTTATTGTTCCAATATTTTCCTGTAAAAGGCGCTTCTGTTCCCTTCTTGCGAATAATACAGATCTGGTCCTCGCTTAAGGTTTTCTTCCACTCCGTTTCACTTCTTTGAATCCGCTCAACCTCTTGATAAGCACCGGACTTAACATCATAAATCTTAATTTTTGCACCGACATTCTTATTCATATCCGCCTCCGCTGTCTGTAGGAATAACATCATGAGAACACCTGCTAAAATGATTTGAACCATACGGCTCCTTTCAAACGGTTAAAACCTATCGCCCTTACCACTTCCCCACCAATGACCTGAAATATTCCGGCACCGGCGCTTCAAAGGTGAGCGGCTCGCCAGTCACAGGGTGCGCGAAAGAAATCGACTTGGAATGGAGTGCTAAACGTTTCGATCGTGATGTGCCTTCTGTGTATTTATCATCCCCCACGACCGGATGGCCTTCGTCGGAAAAATGAACCCTTATCTGATTCTTTCTTCCCGTCAAAAGGTTAATTTCCACCAAAGTCAAATCACCCTTTTCTTTGATCACACTATAAGCGGTCTGAGCAAATTTTCCTCTCTCCTTATCGGACGTGGCATGCATCATGTAATCTTCATCTTCCACCAAATAACTTTCGATCAACCCCGATTTCTTGGCCAGGCGCCCATGCACAACGGCGTAATAAATTTTCTTCGTGTTTTTCCAATTATCTTTGAGACAGATCTGTGCCTCTTCGGTCTTGGCGAAAATGAGCACCCCGGATGTTCCCTGATCCAGCCGGTGAACGACGTAAACGCGTTTTTGCGATTTATAATTCCCTTTGCGAACATACTCATTTAAGGCGGAGTGAACGGTTTGGTCTTTGTTCCACTTCGCGGCCACCGTCAAAAAACCGGCCGCCTTGATCCCCACGATAATAGCTTTGTCCTCATGCAGGATTTTAAAACCTTTGGGTTGATATCTTTTGGGGAGTTTACTTTTTTGGGGGATCATGAGGGCATCACCATTTTTCTCAGCGATGATCACAACATCCACTCTATGAGACGGACTCTTTTAAAAATCAGCAACAGTTCGGTTGCTTGCCTCATCGAACTATTGTCACTTCTTCTATTGGTTTAATAGCTTTAAACCACCGGTACAGCATCAGGTCATAAATTAGTTTAATGCCTCCCGCCAAAAAGAAGGGAAAATTTAATAAACTTGCACTTGCCAGTAAAGGCATTGCTAGGACGGGAGACGCTGCTGCCCCTAACGTCCGGGCTATGTTTGTGATACCTGCGGCTGCCGAACGTTCGTCGGGATGAACAACTGCCATCGTGTAGGATTGGCGGGTTGGTACATCCATCTGTGAAATGACCGACCGCAGTAATAAAACTGAAATTGCCAGCGGCAAACTCGGCATCAATGGAACTAAAATGAGTAAAAAATTCGAGGGTAAATGAGTAAAAACCATGGTGTTGACGAGGCCAATGCGTGATGCGATACGGGCGGCGATTAAACCTGAGAAACCGGCAAGAATGTTCATGCCGAAAAATAGGCACCCTAAAACAACCAGATCCATTTGGAAACGGACATAAAACCAATACGCAATAACGCTTTGAAGAATAAAACCTCCGCCAAATGCATCCACCGCAAATAAAGCCGATAATTTAAAGACTTTGGAACGAGAATCATGTAATCCAAAATATTTTTGGGTAGCTTTCACGCTATGCCTTATGGGAGCCTCAACTTTGGAAGATAGTTGTGTAAATAATATCCCCATCATGACTCCAAGAACCGCATACAGGAATATAATCGCCCGGTACGATTCTAATGACGATGCGCCAGAGTTTAACATAAAATGGATAATGATCCCGGCAAGGAGAGAGCCACACGCGGTTGCAAAGAACCCGCAAAAATGATACCAGGCAAATATTCGCGTGCGGGCATTGTCGGGTATGATTTGGGATAATGCGGCCTGTTCGATTGACAAAAACGGGCCAATCTCATTTCCGCTGGGACTAATGACGCCAATAATTGCGGCCAATAACAAAAAAATAAAATTGTTTGTTAAGGCGAATACGAAACCTGCCAGGATGATAAGTGTTGCACTCAATATCAGCATCCGTTTGCGGCCAAAGCGATCGGCATTCAAGGTAATCCACAACGAAACAAATACATCGCCAGCTAAGGTTAAGCTCAGCAATAAACCGATTTGTGTTTTAGAAAGACCTATTGTTGCCAAATAAATGACAAGGATCACGGATACTAATCCAAAACTGAACAGACGTAATATCCGGGATAAGAATAAAAACCAAAAATCTGAGGGGAGTTTCAAAAATAACATAGCTTAATTAAAATTGGTGTTCTGCTTCACCAAATTGTTTCGTCGCTTCGCTCCTTCACTTTTGGCTTCGCAGAACATTCTACGAAGCTCAAACGTGAAGTCGAACGAAGTGAGACGGAACATTTGAGCGAAGCAGAATGGAGGTGCCGGGATACAATATGGCTCGACGAGAAAGCTTGTTTATCGACAATGACTTAGCAAAAATACCGTCGAGAGACACCATCAAAATACTTTCCACTATTACACAACTTTATACAAGATTATCCTGCGTTTTCACCCGCCGTGGGCACCGTTTGGGCACTAAATTTAATTCTTGAACTTACTTCAAAATATGCTATATTCTTGTCGGATCACGATAAGAGGCTAACCAAAGGGTTTTGTCCCGCGGCAATGCCTCCTTTTATTTCCCAGAATATTCCAGCTTCCCTTTTAACCCATCTATAAACGCCATATCGGTCGCAAACTTTCTCAGAAGCGCCGAATATTTATTCCGATTGGGAATTAGTAATTTCTCAAGTTTATCTTTCTTTTTTAAATGTTCGACAAGACAGTGGAAGTCTCCATCACCCGTCACAATAACAGCTTTGTCATAGTTATTCCACTCAAGCATTGTGTGGAGAACTAATTCGGCATCAACGTTCCCTTTAACTTTTCCATCCTTAAGTTCAAGCGTGGGTTTAAAAACAAGAATGTAACCTTGCTGCTGTAGGCTTGTATAGAGTGATTGTTGGGTCGGCAGAAATCCAATAAACAAAAATGCTTTTTTTGACTCCATATTTATCCGCGAGATATTGGCGAAAGCGTTTGTAATCAAGACGCCAGCCTTGATCCTTGATGGATAAGTTTAAATTCTGGCTGTCAATAAACGCAAAATTATTTCTCGGCTCGTGCATATGCGCGGTATTTTACACTCAAATCTTATCTCTGACAACTATTTGTATTTTCTGGGCACCAAATGGGCACTGAAGGGAATTAAAAATAAGAAGGACTCACAAGTTATTTATAATAAATATCTTATGAGCCCTTAAAACAAATGGTGGAGGTGCCGGGAATCGAACCCGGGTCCTTGGGTTACATCCTAAAAGCCTCTACAGACATAGTTTATTTTTTGAGTCTCACCGCATGTCACTCCAATAAACAGGATTAACATACAGCCAGCCTTTAAAAATCTTACCGATACACCAAAGGCAAAATGTATCAGCCAGCCTGCTTGCGACCTTATTACAGACCCGCAGGCACTGTCTGCATAAGGGCTAAACTCCTAAGAGTTTAGGCTTAGCCAACGAATGCTGGCTCGGCTGGTGCTTCCGAAGAAGCAAAAGCGAGTTCAACATCGCTGAACATTAACGCGTTGTTTGCGTTTGATTTTGCTTGGATTTTTAACGGGGCCTACCAAGCTTCCCCGGTATGCCACCTTTAAGCTGCCAACTCAAGTCGAAACCGATCACCCCCCATAAATCTCAAAGAACTCACCCTACTTCGCTAAATACTACGCCTCGCTTTGCTCGGCTTTGTGTTTAGCTACGTAGGGCTTGCTTCGCCCATTCAAATGGAAAAGCATTGGGGATGAAGACTCTGCGAAGTCCAAACGTGCAAACATTTGGGCGAAGCATGAGTCGAAACCGATCACCCCCGATAAATCTCAAAGAACGTACAGTAATTATAGGCTAATCCTTGATGAGAAGCAAATTTTTGTCTTACGAAGGCAAATCTTGCCCTTATCGGCTTTGGTGATATAGTAATCAATTTAGGACTTACGCATTTGAATACTCTCCTGGTGTCATTGCGAGAAGGACCCCTACTGTTTCGCTTTGCGAAGCAAAGCGGTAGGGGGACGACGTGGTAATCTTTTTAAATAGATTGCCTGCCCGCCAATTGTCGGTGCCTTTGGCAGGCGGGCTTCGATCTCCGGTCAAAATATTCAGCAAAGACACCAAGCGCGAAAGTCCTGCAATTGTTAAAAAACATTTTTAAAATAACTACCAAATTTTATGTTCAAAGAAATTCCCGAACTGGTTAGCGTTTCGCGTAAAGCCGGAAAAGCGATGATGGATTATCAGATGATCCAGGCCGGCGATAAAATCGCCGTTGCCGTTTCCGGCGGCAAAGACAGCATTTCCCTGCTCCATGTACTGCGTCACCGCAATAAAATATCCCCTGTTAAATTTGAATTTACCGCCGTTCATATCGATTTTGGTTTGGGAAACTTTGATCCTGCAAAACTCATGGCTTATCTAAAGAAAGAAGGCTTTCCCTACCTCATTGAAAAATGCGAATTCTTAAATGAAGAAAAATGGAATGGCATCGATTGTTTTTGGTGGTCGTGGAACCGGCGCAAATCGCTTTTTGAACTGGCCAAGCGCGAAGGCTTTAACAAAATCGCCTTCGGACATCACAAAGATGATATCGTGGAAACGATCATCTTAAACCAATTCTACCGCGGCGAGATCGGTGCCATGCGCCCCAAACAAACCCTTTTCGACGGAAAACTCACGATCATCCGCCCTCTTGCCTACGAGCGCGAAGAAAAAATGGTAAAATTAGCCGAGAAACTGGGGATCGCAACGTTAGGCCAATCGAAGTGCGCCAACGAGGAGGATTCTCACCGCGCCAAGATCAAGGCGATGCTACGCGATTTTGAAAAGGAGAATCCGTATATTGTCACGAATATTTTTAATAGCCTGCAGAATATTAGGAAAGATTATTTGCTGGATGTTGACCAATCGAAATGTGAATGATCCACCTTTCTTTAACGTTGTCATTGCGAGGCTGAATATGTTAGTCGGAGATCGAAGTTCGTCTTCGCCCCGCCGCATTTTGGCGGGGCTTCGCCGAGATCTCGCCGAAATCAAACACAATAAGTATTTGATGAAGGCGGACAATCCTTTTAAAAGATTGCTTCGTAAAGATAGCTTAAAATATTTAGCCTCGCAATGACACCAGGTTGTGTCATTGCGAGCGAAACGAAGTGAAGCGAAGCAATCTCGAAACTTCTAATAAAGAATACCACTGAGTATTTTACAATGACCACAAACTCTCATGACGTCCTGCAATTTTGGTTCGAAGGCATCGATGACAGCACGCCGATCGATAAGAGCAGGAATCCATTCCGTAAATGGTTTACAAAAGATAAAGGTTTTGATGAAGAGGTCCGCCGGAGGTTCGAAGCCGATATGGAAAGCGCCCGTTTGGGGCAATACCAAGATTGGGAATCCGCCCCAAACGGGCGCCTCGCCCTTATTCTTCTTTTCGATCAATTCCCCCGAAATACTTATCGCAATACACCGAAGATGTTTGAATATGACCTGCTCGCTTTGAATCTCACAAAAAAATTTCTCACCGACCACTCCGATGAGAAATTAAATTTGATCGAGCGTGTTTTTGTCTACATGCCATTGCAGCATGCGGAAGAACTATCAATTCAAAAAGAATCTTTACGTTGTTTCAGTTCTCTGGTCGAACTTTCACGAAAGAAAAATCCCGGTAACACGCCTTACTTTGAAAATACGTTGGGCTACGCTCAGCGGCACCACGACATCATCGAGCGTTTTGGCCGCTTTCCCCATCGCAACGCCATTTTAAATCGCCCCTCGACAAAAGAAGAAGCCGAGTTTCTTGCGAAACCCGGCTCATCGTTTTAATAAAACCACCTCATATCTTAAATATTATGTATATTGCGTCGCGTAACGGTCCAAGAGTTCACGGATCATTTTCTGATACTTCGTATTGTTCTTCTCTGCTTCCTGCTTAAAGAAATTAACGCTGGCTTTCTTTAGAGAAATCGTGACCTTGACCGTTTCCTCGGGAAAAACCAATTCATGCGGAGGTGGCAAAAAATTCTTAACTAAAGTAAGCTTTCCAACCGGCATATTCGGGTCAATCAACTTTTTTTTCATAAAGAGCCCTTCCTTTCCGCCAATATCCGGCACCGAAGATTCTGATCTTTCCGTTTCGATAGGTAAACCTGACCGTTAAAATCTTACCTTCCACTTTCCCCATACAAAAATATCGCTCTTCTTGATCACTATGTTTTGAATCGGTTAATATCTTTATATTGGGATCCTTAAACGCTTTTGCTGCCAGAGTGAAACTAACGCCATGCCGCGCCACGTTCTGAAGTTCCTTTTGCGGATCCCAAACAAAGCTGCCCTTACCATTAACCCATAGAAAGTATGCCATAAGAGTATCTTTTTGTAAATATAATATTACATATTAATGTACTTATCTTCGTATGCCTTAAAACAAAAAAGGCAACCCGGTTCTTTTCGTTGGATTGCCTTTTTAAGAGGCGCAGGAAATTTATTAAATTGTCAGGTTGAGTATAGCAGGAACGGGTACGATCGGCAAGATTTACGACCCAACCCGTCCTTGACGGCAAGCACCTTGAATGATATACTTCGGGCGTAGTACATATTACCCATCGATAGGAGGTTTGTATGACAACAGTGACCGTTTCCCCCAAATTTCAGGTGGTTATTCCCTCCATTCTGAGGAAGAGGTTCGATATTGACCCTGGAGAGAAGATGCAGATCATTGCCTACGAAAACCGCATCGAACTTATCCCCGTACGAAAAATGAAAACCATGCGAGGATTTCTGAACGGAATCTCCACGGCCTTTGAACGTGAAAAGGATCGGGCGTGAACGTCGTTGATACATCCGGATGGTTGGAGTATTTTGCCGATGGACCCAATGCCCGTCACTTCGCCCGCCCCATTGAAGACATCAAACAATTGATTGTTCCGGTTATTTGTGTTTATGAGGTTTTCAAGAAAGTCCTGCGTGAGCGGGACGAAAACGCGGCCCTGCATGCTGCCGCGCTGATGAACCAGGGAGAGGTTGTCGTACTGGATGCAACACTAGCTCTGTCTGCCGCCAAGATCAGTGTGGAATTAAAAATCCCCATGGCCGACAGCATTGTGCTTGCCGTCGCTAAAGCCCACGGTGCGATCATCTGGACTCAGGATGCCGATTTCGAAAATCTTCCCAACGTAAAATTCTTTCCTAAAAAAACCTGAGACATTTTGTTTTCTTACCGCTTGCCCAGCTGTTTCTGCTGCGTTGCGCGTTTTAACTCCCTATCAACATCACGCTTCTTGATATCGTCGCGCTTATCGTAAAGTTTCTTTCCTTTGCCCAGGGCAATTTCAATTTTTGCAAAACCGCGCTTGTTAAAATAAATTTTGGTGGGAACCAAAACCAATCCTTTTTGCGAAATGATCCCGATGATCTTAAGGATTTCTTTTTTATGGAGCAAAAGTTTGCGTGGGCGATCGGATTCGAGATTCTCATAGCTGGCCTGCATATAGGGATCAATGTGAAGATTAAAAAGAACCAATTCTTCCCCGTCCATACGGGCAAAACTGTCTTTGAAATTGACTCCGCCGGCGCGCAGGGATTTAACCTCGCCGCCTTTTAAGATAAGGCCGCATTCCCAGCGATCCATAAGGTGAAGGTCGCGGTAAGCTTTTTTATTCGTCGCTAAGGTTTTTGATTCCATTTTAGAATAATTGCGAGTATTGCATGTAAAGCGTTAAGAAAAATGGAGTCGTGATAATGCTGACAATATGCGTCAGGAAAACACCCTGGCTTATCAATTTTTCCTCGATTTGATAATGACGGGCGATCACCGAAAGCGATGTCGCGCTCGGCATGGCGGATTCCAGCATAATAAAAAATCCCAATAGCCCTCCGATTTTAAAATAAAGCAAAATGCATAGCGTCATAAGCGGCAGGAATATGAGCTTGGTAAACACAACAAGCCCGGACTCCCGCAATTGAAGTCTTGAAAAATTTAAAACGCCAAGATTTCCCCCCACAACGATCATGGCCATCGGTAGCATGCAGTCTCCGATCATTTTAACCGGCTTCATCAGCGATGGGGGCAAATAATGATTGATGCCAAAAAAAACAATAATGAGAGATGACACAATGGCAACAAAGGGGGCGCTGAGTAAACTTTTTATTTCAAATTGCTCAATACGTTTCCGGGTCAAAAACCAAACGCCCAAAGACCAGATGACCATATCAAAACCGATCAAAAATAAAAATACGTAAATATAAAGTGTTTTGGCAATCGCTGCGGGAAACATTGTTGTAATCAAAAGAAGCGGGATAAAGCCTGAATTCTGGAAACTGACAAGGGCCATGAATTCCCTTTTTGAGGTGATGGCCCTGTTTCGGATCATCATAAACCAGGCAAGGATAAAGCCGACGAGCATCATGGCCCAGCAGATCAGAGGAAAGAGCCACCAGTTGGGATACGCCGCGTAAGAAAAATTGGTCGTCAGCTGATAAAAGCTAAAACAGGGAACAAAAAGATTGACAAGAAGTGTGCTGATAAGGCTTAAGCCCTGCCCGTCCATGATCTTTCGCCGAACCAAAAAGAAACCGACCGCGCCCATCGCGAAGATCTGGAAAGTGGCGATGAACGTTGTGTTGAGGGTTAAAAGAAAATTCATAGGCGTATTATAACTGAAATTTTGTATTCGCGAATAAAAAGAGTACGAATCGAACCGTTGACAGGCGAAGTGATTTGGATATACTGAATACGCGTTTTATGATTTGAGTTCCCATGCCCCCGCCAAGAATCGTGGCGGTTCTACTTCGCCAAATACTTATCGTGTTTGGCTTCGTAGCAACTCGCCGAAGTTTTGTAGAGCAAAGCAGCTACGAAGCTTTAACGCGATTCTCCTTCGCTAAAGTGTTTTCACCTTTAGCTTCGGAGGAATCGGCCCTTCGAAGCTCAAACGTGAAAACATTTGAGCGAAGTAGGCCGAAAGCATTAAAGCGAAGTAGTGCGGAAGTGGCGGTTCTACTTCGCCAAATACTTATCGTGTTTGGCTTCGTAGCAACTCGCCGAAGTTTTGTAGAGCAAAGCAGCTACGAAGCTTTAACGCGATTCTCCTTCGCTAAAGTGTTTTCACCTTTAGCTTCGGAGGAATC
>OBEQ011350295.1_pt1 | contig 46709 bp, 72 predicted proteins | sample 1670901 | NCBI WGS metagenome assembly OBEQ01 (sample SAMEA104232315, study PRJEB22302) | groundwater metagenome | biome: forest; feature: aquifer; material: groundwater | place: USA | collected 2011-08-07 | depth 5.4 m
AAATCTTTATTATTAGTAAAATAAGCTTTCATAACATTTAAATAGCTTTGCTCTATTTTATCATAAATTTTCTTAATTTAATTTTTTTCATTTCTTTTAATTCTAGAAGTTTTTAAAAATCTTGATATTCTTTTACATTCATCAGCAATATCTTCCAGATTATTTATTATTAACCGATAATTTAGCAATTCTATAAAAGAATTCAGACCTAAATTTAAATCAAGTTTATTTGTGCTCATATATTTATTTATAGTCCTATAAAGTAAAAATCTAACTTTGTTTACATTATTATCTAAAAGAGAAATACCATCAAAATTATCTATATCGCCATTTAAACTTTCTTTTAAATAGCCTACCATAGAACGTATAGTTAAATCAATTCTACGGATGTTATCATTAATAGAAACTTCTTTTATATCGAGAAAATTTTTAGCAACAATTTTATTGGAGGTTTGCTCCATTATCTCTATTGCCAAAAGATTAGTTAGGGTTTCTTCTATTTCTTTTCCATATTTTCTTAAGTCTCCATTTATATTGATGAGGTCATAATTGTTTACATAAGCATGCATTATTTCCCTTTGAATAGTTTGAAGAGGTTTATTAGTTATATTTATAGTAAATTCTGTAGGTTTATATTCCACTTTTTTAATTTCATTATTTAGTACTAGTTCTCCATTCCCATTTTCTTCAAAATAAATTAGATTACCTTTTTTTAAATTATTTTTCTTTAACCAATTATTTGGTAAAGAAATTACATGTGCAGAGTTTCCAAACTTAATCAATTTCCTATATTCCATTTTAGTTCCCCCTTTCTTAGTATATACTTTATATATAATATATAGAGTAAGTATATATATTTAAAGATTTCTATATACTTCGATAAAAATGGCAGACGAATGGGAAGAATTAGAATTAGAGGAAGAAGACATATATAATGAAAGGAAACGTGAAAAAGAACTTGATGAAGGCTCTATAGAAGATTGGGAAGGAGCTTGGATGGACGGATATAATGAAGTTGAGTAAATAACATCAAGTTTTACACCTCACAATTTTAATATTTACCATAATCTTCAGGGGGGCGTAAAATGGAATCTGCATTCGTATTAATAACTACTAAATATGGCAGAGCACAAGAAGTAGCAAATAAGTTAATGAAAATGCATAGTGTAAAAAATATAGAAACTGTTCAAGGTGAGTATGATATAGTGGCTGAAATAAATGCAAAAAATCATGGAAAACTAGAAAATATTATGCATGAAAATATAAGAAAACTAAAAAATGTTGAATTAATCTCGCCATTGATAGTAAAGTAATAAACATTCATAAAAAAAATTTAGCTTGTATAAGTTTAATTAGCTTCTGCTTTCAAGGTTGTTTTGTTGAAACCCTGCCTTTTTCATAAAATTTAGTCCATTTTAATTTATGCGCAGATCTCTTTAATTTTAACATATTTTTTTCACATTTATTAGAACAAAAATTTAAAATTTTTCCTGTATTAAAAACAAATATTTTCCCAGTTCCTTTCACAACTGCATCTCCACAAAATGAACAATTTACCATTTACTTTCTTCCTCTGGTTAATTTTCTTGCTTCTATTTCTGTTTCTCTTAACATTAAAGTATCACCTATTCTTATAGGACCTTTAACATTTCTTCTTATAATTTTTCCCCTGTCTCTTCCATCAAGAACTTTGCATCTGACTTGGGTAACTTCTCCCCTAGTTCCTGTTCTCCCGACTATTTCCTCAACAGTTGCAGGCCAAGCTAATGAGAATAAATTACTTGAGGATTGAGTCAAAACAACTTTTGCTCCCTCTTGTTTTACTTCTTTAAATTTTTTATTCCCTCTATCTGTCATTTTCAAAATAAATTATTTTTTCTTAGAAGCTTCTTTAATTTCTTTTACTAAATGAGTAGCATCACCTTCATTTATGATTGCAACACTTGCTGTCGGAACGCTTAAACCAGCTGAATTTCCTAATTCCTCTCTGCTAGAAACATATACAAAAGGTGTTTCCCTTTCTTCGCATAATACAGGAAGGTGCATTATAATTTCTGGTGGATTAACGTCTTTGGCTATAACAACTAATTTAGCTTGTCCTCTTTCAACAACTTTAGTAACTTCATTAACACCTTTCTTTAATTTGCCTGTTTTCTTAGCTATCTCGACAGCTTCATAGGCTTTCTCTTGTAATTCTTTAATAACCTCTGCCATTTTGTTCCTTAAGCATTATCTTAAAAAAAGTATTTATAAAGCTTTTGGATAATTTATCTATAAAACCTAAAAGATTTATTTTTTGTTAATATCTTAAAGCGTCTAAATCCATGATATTAAAGAAAAAAGATTATTTAAAGTTTATTATAAAGAGTTAATCAGGTTTTTTAGAAAATAATGTAAAATAAATTAAAAATTAACAAGTCTACCAAGAGGAGCATTATAAGCTATAGCACTAGACTGCCAACTACATCCGTTAGCTAAAGTATTACAATTTGTTGAAGTACTATAATCAGTACAAGAAACACCAACTATATTACCTAAACATGTGTTTGATGGTGTTTTGTAAAAACAAGAACCAATTAAATTACAAACCGAAGGATTACCATTAAATATAGAGCAAGACTGTCCATTTTTATTAAACGTTCCTACACATGCGTTAGTAGGTTTTGAACAACTCGCAACAGTTGTTACTGCATTAGAATTAGATGTAGTTGTATCACATAAAGCAGTATTTCTATAAAGTGTATTCCCTAAAGGTGTACTTCCAGGCCAATCAATTCCAACTATTTTGTTACCATTTAAGTTTAAAGCCCCTCCGCGAACATCAACAGCAACATCCGTAGAAATCTGACTGCTACCCCAAACAGCACTTAACTTATCTTGAACGGTTACAGTATCACTATCTCTAGATCTTATTGTATTTGTAAATAAAGTTGGATGACTTTGTTGACCAGTGTATCCTGTAGCGATAACAAAAGTGACAGTACCAAGAACAATAAATAAGACCAATAAATAAAGATGTTTCTTTTCAACATTAAAAGTTATTTTCATTTTGCCTCTTTTTTTCTAAGAATAATCAGATTAAACTTATTTATATAACTTTCTATAAATAAAATTTGTAATTTATTAGATATCTAAATTTATTTATGAGTAAAGCAGAATATTAATTTATTTTTTTCTTTTTTATCAAGCTTGGCAAAAAATTGTCTTTCAAATTGGACAACCTCATTTAGTTTAACTTTTTTTAAATCTTTTTCCCCATATCCTTTTAAAATCTCTCCATTATCCATTATAACTTCAACATTTACAAATTCATTAGTAGGAACCCAATGTATTAATTGAGCATTAAGTTCTTTATCAAACTCTTTTGAAGTAAATTCATTATTTTTAAAATTAAACAAATGCATAAATCTGTAATTTTTATTTCTTTCAAGATTATCTTGAATATAAAATTCATCTTTAACATTTATGTTTCTATAACCTAATTTATTAGTTGGATGCAAAGGAGCTTTTACTTTTAATTTGGGAGCATTTTTTATTTTAATTTTTTTAGGATTAAAAACAGCGAAATACCTTTTAGTTTTATTATCTATTAATTTTCTGTTTATACTGGCTAAAACTCTCATATCAATATTAGTTTCTGATTTGCTTAAACCAACTTCTTTTGCTAGTTCATAAAAAGACTCTGGTTTAAATCCTCTTTTTCTTAATGCTTTTATTGTAACTAGTCTAGGATCATCCCATCCTAAAACTTTTTTTTCATCTATTAATTTTCTTATTTCTCTTCCTTGGGTTATTGCTCCTAAAATATTAAACCTTCCAATTTCAATAATTTCTTGTTTTGATAAATTTAAATAATCCTTAATTAAATCTTGCAGTTCTGCTCTTAATTCAAATTCCTTGCTCCTTACGACATGCGTTATTCCTAAAATACTGTCTTCTATAGAATTTTCAAAATCATATAAAGGCCAAACTTTATATTTAGTTCCTTGTAAATAATGTTTAGCGTTGCTAATTCTGAAAATTACAGGGTCTCTTAAAACTCCATTATTAGAATCCATATCTCCTAATAGTCTTAAGTTAGCTTCTCCAGATTTGTATTTTCCATTAAGCATTTTTTTCCATTCATTTAAATTTTCTTTAGAAGATTTATCTGCACACTCACATCTTATTTTTTTTCCTCTTAAATCTTGAACTTTTTCCCTAGAACAAAAACAAACATATGCTTTTTCTTTTTTAATTAACTCTTCTGCATATTTATAATAAATATTCATTCTATTAGAACAAATTATTTTTTTATTGTATTTTATTTTTAACCATTTTAAATCTTCAATTATAGAATCAACATATTCTTTACTTGATTTTTCAGGATTTGTATCCTCTAATCTTAAAATACATTCTCCCTTATATTTTTCAGCGTAACTTGAATTTATAATAAAAATTAAAGCATGCCCTATATGTAGATATTTGCTTGGTTCAGGAGCTATTCTTGTTTTAACCTTACCTTTAACGTTATTTAATTCTTTAAAATCATGTTCTTCTTTTGTTTTTTCTTCAAATTTAAATTTAGAGATTTCTTTTTCTTTTTCTTCTTTACTCATTGAATTAACTTTTTTTATTATTAAATTAATTTCTTTGGCTAATTCTTTGATGTTTTCTTTTAATTTTGGATTTTCTTGTAATACTTTTCCCAAAACAGAATTAAAGTTAGCTTTTCCATTATAATCAAGGGCATTTTTTAATGCATACTTAAGAATTAGATCTTTCATGCTAATAATAAGAATTTGTGGTATATTTAAAGATTATTAAAACTAAGTTATAAAAAATTATTTATTTTTTGCATATTTTACAGGGGTTCCAATTGCAGAACCTGGTTGATAATGAACAATTGCGTCTGCACCCATTAGATGAGCCTTTACTCGTAAATAAAATGTATCCTCTGCAGCAATATATGTTTTTGGATCTTTAGTATCAACACGTTCTAAAGCAAAACCCAAGTCATTTGCAACTTCGTCAATAGTACCTTGATAGATTCTTATATCTTTAATAGCTTCTGTTAATTCACTCATATTTGCATTTTGAAATTTATTAAAGTTTTGGTTAAATTCTCTTGTTTTTCTTTTATCTCTTTTTATAAAAGGAATTGATGTGTACAGTTTATGTAAACCTAAAGTAATGATATCAAGAAAAAGATCAAAATTCTTGCTATTAATTTCTCTATATGCAAAATAATCTTCTTTAAAAACATCTAACTTTGAAGCATCATGTATAATATGAGCATAAACCTTAAAATCATCCCAGGGGAGTGCATTTGTTCCAAGAACATGAATTTTTCCTTCTTCTGATCTTATTACAAAAATTTCATTCAATCGTTCATATTTATTTTTCATTTTATTTATAATATCAAAAAAGTTTATAAAGGTTTCTATATAAAAGTAATTTTACTTTTTTCTTTTTCTAACCTTTTTATTAATAACTTCGTTTACAACAACTTTTTTATTCATATTCTTTCTAAAGAATAATATGTAAATTATTTCTAGAATTCCTAAAGTATGGATAAAAGCAAAAACTATATACCATCCTAATTGGTTATTTCTTCCGGCTTTCCACATTGCAATATATTTCCATACTAAACTCCAAACTATTAAAATTAAAAACCATGGGTTAAATAATAAATTCTGCAATGCTAATACGTTATAAGTCATTTTAATATTTCTGAATTAATTCTATTTTGTCTGGTGTTATTGTGTGATATGTTGTGTTTGTATCAGCAACCCATAATCTAACTGTTCTTCCCGATGTAAGTGAATCTTTCAAAAATGCATCTTGCACTTTTAAAAATTTATCAAGATCTTTATACCATTCTCCAGAAACTTTAGAATCCCAGCCAGGAACTTTTCTTTTGTAATAGTCATCGGTAAAAATTGATTTTGGTTCAGGAACGTCTATTTTTGTTGTATCTCTTATATTCCGACCATTATAATTCCTTTTAGTTATTAAAGAATATCCTCCAAAGGTCGCATCAAGATATTCTCCTTCCCATAATTCATCTTTTGCAATAATCTTAGCGTCAATTGATTTAGCATTACCAGGATCAAAAAGTTGAATTTCATTATTCATTTCATTATTCTGTTGACAACCAAAATATAGCACAGGCAATGCAAATAATGATCCTATAAAGAAATTTTTTATTTTATCCATGTTAACCAAAATAAGAATCATCTATATTTTTTAACAAATCACTGGCTGATTCACGTTTTTGAACAGTATGTTCTTTATTACAATAAGGGCATCCTCTATTCATTGCTCCTAAAGGTCTAGTAAAACTAAATTTGCAATTTGTACAATAATAATGTTCTCTAACTTCTCTAACAATTGGTTTAACCTCTTTCTTTTCTTCTTTTGCTTTAAATTTATTTGGAGTTAAATCTTGAATTCTAGCATTTGTCATATATCCATGACTAAAACAAGTATTACAAACAAACATTCCCTCATTATTCATTCTTAAATCTCCAACAGGAACCTTTGTCTTACAAGACTTACAAGGAACTAATACATTTGTACTCTGCATATAATTTACTGTAATAAATAAATATAAATAACTTTCTTTTTTCAGATTTTAACTAAAAACAATTAAGTCTACTTTTAAATTTGAATAATAAAAAAAGAAAAAAATTAAAAATCATCATCAACCCCATCTTCCTCATCTTCCTTCTTTTCTTCTTCATCCTCTAAATCTTCATCCATTTCATTCCACTTTTTTAATTTGAGTTCTGACATTTTTCCTCCAACTAAGCTTTTTAGCAAAAAATCAACTGGTTATATATAAACTTATCTATTTCCAAGAAAAAATAAACAAAATATTTATATATAAGTTTTAGTTTTGTAATTTTATGGTAGATAATATTACAAAGAACATAAAAAAATTGGTGGAAGATAGCGAAAGAGATGGGTCTTACGCAAAGATTGTTCCTAGTATCGTAAAAAAAGGTATTGATAATGTTAATCTGAATATGTTTGATGAAGATAACAGAAATGGTTTATTAAATGCTGCTGGTGATGAATTCTTTAAACGAGGAGATTTTGTACAATCTGTTAAGGCTTTTATGCTGACAAAAAATATTCCAAAGATAAATGAAATTGGAGATGAATACTCTGGAAGAGGACAATTCTCACAGGCAATTGAAATGTATAATCTCGCTTATAATTTTTCTCATGACAAAAATAAATTAGTTATTTGCGGAGAAAAATGCCTGGTTGAAAGCCATTTGTCAGATGCGTTAAGAGCATTTGCAATTTTAAAAGACGAACAAAGATTAATTAGATTAGGAGACATTTGTTTAGAGAAAGAAAAAGTTGACGTTGCTATAGAAGTATTTGCTATACTTAATAATCGCGATAAATTAATTAAACTAGGAGATAAATGCTTGAATGAAAACAGATATGGTTATGCTGCTAGAGCTTATGAGTTAGCCCAAGATAAAGATAAACTTTCTCATTTAGGAGATGTTTTACTTAAATCAGGATTAATGGGAAGTGCCTTAAGAATATATGAATTAGCAGATAATAAAATGATGGTTGAATTTATCAAAGAGAATTTTTCTGCAGATCAGATAGGTAAGTTCTACGCTTAAAAGAGGTAAAAATGTATGAACGTGAACGTACAATAGATGTACTTAAAAGATTAAAAGCTCAGGAAAGTAAACCTATTCCAGAATCTTATAATAAACCAATTAAAAAAGAAGAACCTGCGCCAGTTAAAATTGTTAATCTTCCTCAAAGAAATATTGAAAATACAATGCAAAAAATAGAAGAAATAAGAAAGAAAATGAAATCAGGAAGCAATAGTTATTTTAATTTATATTATGATCTAAAAAATGCAGAACAGGCTTTTTTGAAAGAAGCTGCATTGCTTAAAGAAAAAAAATTTCAAGTGCCTGAAACAACAATAACTAGGATAAACAATATGGTTAATTCAATTAGGAAGGATGTAAAATGAGCGTTAGTTCTTGGTTTAAAAATTTATTTCTCGAACAAAGTAATGGACAAAGTTCTGAGGTAGAAATGGAAAAAGTAGAAGAAGTAAAAGATTATGATTATAATTTAAAAATATTTGATGTCGTAAGAAAAAGTGATATTTCTCAAGTTACAAATTACATTATTCAAGATAAAGCCCTTGCATTAATAAAAATGCATAAATTTACAGGAAATAAAGAAGATTTGAAAGAAGTTCTTAATGAATTAAAGAAAACTTGTGATGGTTCAAATTCTAGAATTATTGGAGTTACAAATAATATGTACTTCGTAATTAAAAATTCTGTTAATCTTGAAAAAGAAAATTCTTCTTTTTAGAAAGATTTATATATTGAAATTTGCAACTTTCTGGTAACAATAAAATGGAAATCTATAAAGACGCATATTTATTAAATCCTGGATATATTCATATATTTAATACAGGAATAAATGGTAATTCTGGCTTAGCCTGGCAATTACAACTATTTGTTAGAGAATCAAAAAAGAACAAACATTATGAGACTATACTAATAGGTCCTTATAAAGATAAAAAAGAATTATTATATAATACCTTCAATCATTTAAAAATTAAAGGTATTAAACTAGAAAGCTCTAAAGATATAGAAATATTATTAGATATAACAAATTGTGTTTATAAAGATCTAGAAGATCCTTTATATAAAATGTTAAATAGTTATTCACATGATACAGAAGAATATTTAAAAGCAAAAATATAAGGAGATGAAAAGATGGCAAAAGAAGAACAAATTGGATTTCATAAAGGAAGTTTAACAACATTAATCAAAGAAAAACAAGAACTTGAAAGAATTTTAACAATAGTGAATACATTAGTGCAAGCACACGTAAAAGCATTAAAAGATCTTGGCGTAGACATTGAAAAAGAAGCTAAAGCATCTAGAAAAAGTTTGGATGAAAAAATAAAGTAAAATGCTCTCGTTTTTCAAAGATGAAGGTTTTAGGCATATTAAATATACATTACTAGGGTGTACTTTAATTGGAATTTTTGGTTCTATCATAGACAATATTTCAAGACAATATTATTATCAAAAATTTGAGTATATAAAAAAACAAAATAATGATCCAAGATTTCAAAATGTTTTTAGGATAACTAAAACTAATTTAGAGGCTGCTTCTGTTTTTAAACGTCAAGCAGATTATGAAACAAGTAAACTTATTTTAGAAGGTACAGCAGAAATTATAAAAGAATTGCATAACGATTATCCTTTTTCAATAGGTGATAAAGTAAAAAGCTTGGATAGTTTATTAGACGAAATAAAAAGAGATAGTGTCAATATTTTTATAGAAGTAAAAAATAAATATTTCGACACGGGTGTAAGAATTTAAAAATGGAATTACAAGTTTTGAATAAAAAAGAAATTTCCAGGATTTTAGAAAAAATAAAAGAACAATTTGGAATTAAAGAAATAAAATTAGATTATGGAATATTAAAAAATAAAGAAGGAAGAATATTTTTAATTAGCAAAGATATTTCTAAAGTTGATTTAAGTAAATTAAGGATTAATGAACTTGGATTGTATGTTGGAAAATATGATAAAGAGTTAAGATTAACAATAGAAGGATCTCAATTTTTTGGAAAATATGCAACAAAAAATATTTATGAAGTTGATGAAGATGATGCTTATGGATGGATGTCTGGAAATAAAATAAAATGTGAAAAGCCTTATAATGGTTTTGTTATTATAAAATATAAAGATAATTTTCTGGGAACTGGAAAATACAAAGATGGAGAAATTTTAAATTATGTGCCAAAAGAAAGATGGATCAAGTAAATACTGCATTAAATCCTTTTGTACAACAACATATTGATGCAATTTTATATAAAAGCTATAAAAAGATAACTAGGAATAGACATGAACTAATATGGTCTTTTGAAAGGATGATTGATTCAGCAGGAAATAATTGTATTCTTTTCGATACAAACATTTTTAGTCCTGTAAGCGCTAATCACTTTCCTCAAATATTAGAAACAAACATGTTTGATAAACATGAATTCTTTAATTTAGAAGAACAAGACATGTTAGAAGGTGCTAAAAATTATAAAGAAGTTCTTTGCTCTATTTTAAAAAAATATCCTAAAATAACAGTAACACCACAAGTTTTTAGCGAATTAGGACTCGAACTAAATTGCTGGTCAAATATACAACCATATTTTGAGCACAGTCCTTTAATAATGGACGACAACAGAAAAGATTTAATTAATAAACTTTCAGGTTTTATGAAAAATTATATTTTATATTTACAGGCAAATTCCTGGATTGAAAAAATTCTGCAGTCAAGAATGATAAGGGTAAATGAAAGAAAATACTCTTGTTTATTAGAGATTATAAATAGTTTTAATACAAAAAGTCAGCTTAATGATAGAATGATTGTACATGATGCTATTATTTATAGTCAAAAAGAACCTGTAACATTAATAACCGAAGATTTCCATTTAAATGATATTGGATCTAATCTAGAAGATAGAAGACTGGAAATAGAAAGAATTTTTGATAAACGGATAATTATAAGGAACAAACAGAACTGGCACAATTATCTAGTTTATAGTTTAGGTTTTGAGTTTTTTAACTAAATGTTCTTAACAATTAACGCATGAAACTCTTTTAACCTAAATTAGTTAATCTTTTAAATTTTTTTAATTTATATATACCATGGAAAAGAAAGAATTTTTTAAAGAACCGGGGTACAATGCTATAATAAAAGACAAAACAAGAATAATTAAACCAGGAAAATTAGTAACAATAATTGAAAAGTTAAGAGATAATGAATATTATAGAATTGACCATAATATAATTCCATTAAAATCAGAAAAAGGAATTTCTTATCTCGGAAAAGAAGATCCAAGAAAAGAATTAGGGCAGAGATTTTTAAAGAGAGGTCCTTTAATTGAACTAAATTTTAATAGAATGACTTTAGAACAAGCAATGAAAGCAGGAAAAAAACCTTTAGACTTAAGAAGAAAATTTTTTGATGATTTAGAGTTAACAGAACATGAAATGGCGGGTTATGGATTTTGGGGGATAAGAGACAGAAGGCATAGAAGAACAAATTTAGTTTCATGCATAAAAGGCGCAAGGGCATTTGCTTATTTTCAATATTCTCAAAAAAAAGGAAGTGATTTAATTAGATTACTAGAATATGATTTAGAAAAAGAAGATGAATATCTCGGAGCAGATGTTCTTATTGAAGTTCCTTCTGAAACAGAAATACATTCTCCATATCCTATAACATTAAGATCAGTTCCTATAAAAAATATTAAAGAAAAATATGGTGTTGTATATGACTTTGATGCAGATCATACTTGCAGGTTCAAGGCTAGTAGGATAACTGAAAGACACACTTCTAGAGAAAATTTCTTAGACTTCCACATCGTTATGGCAAATCTTGCGTTTATTGATTATGAACTTACAATAAAGAAAAATAAAATTCCATTAGAAATGTGTTTGTTTGTAATTCCAACTCAAAATTTAGTTAATTTTTATAGGAAATTAACTTATAACACTGTTGTTAAATATAAAGAATGTGAAGAAGAAGTTGAAAGAGCAACAAATCAAGCTGAAAGAGAGATTTTATTATGGCATAAGGTAAAGAAAGATGGTCATGATGCAACATGTTTTGCAACGCAAAAACTTAAAAATTATAGATGGAAATAACTTATTTCTTTTTATAAACTATATAAAGTAAAAATATAACCCCAACAACATTGAACATATCAGCGAAATTAAATACAGGCCAGTAAGGAAGATCAATAAAATCTCGAACATATCCTAAAGTTATTCTATCTATTAAATTTCCAATAATTCCTGCAATTAAGAAGCTTAAGGACAATTTAATTCTATTATCTTTATTTTTTGTGTAATAATATATTACAAACCCGAGGGTTATTAAACTAAAAATTATTAAAAAAGTAGTGTAACCAGTTAATATATTAAATGCAGCCCCATAATTTATAGTTTTTGTAAAAAAATACTTACTTACTTGATCCAGTAATATTAACAATATGATTAATAACATAACAAAAACTTTATATAAACAAGTATTTATATCTTATCATAATAAAATGCAAATTCTAGAACAAAAAAAAGAGGAAATTTCAGCTTCTGAAAAGATAGCTAAAATTAAAAAAGATAATTCTTCTGAAAACGTTTATAGTTTAGTTTACGATAGCATTGGGGAGGGTGTAGAACCTTTATACTTCTGGCTTCTTGATTTTTTGCAGGATAAAGAACCAAGCGGAATAGGAATGGATGAAGTTATTAAAAATAAGGATGAGTATGAAGCTGCCGTTGGCTCTGGTTTCTTCTCTGATTTAGGAGCTAAAGCTACTAGAATGCAAGAACAAGCTATGAAAATGATGGGAACAATTAATACTGTTGTAAGAAGCATTATTAATTTAATTTATGATTTACGTGAATTTGATATAAGGTTAGAAACTTACGAAGATCTAAAATCAGATAATGAAGATAAAAGAGATGGTGCTGAAATTTCATTAAGGGTTATTTGGATGGATCAAGTTGATATAAAAAGAGGAAGGGGGAGTATAAACATGCTAGCTTCTCAACTTCAATTTGTAACATTAAGAGATGCTTTTTTGTATGCTAAAGATGAAGAAGACGTTGAAAAAAATATTGATTTAAATGAAAGGGTAAAGAGAATTTTAAAATCAAGAATAAATGAATATTTAAAATGGAAAGGTTATAGTGAAAAAGAATTAAGAAAACGTTACAATATTGAAAAGGCTTATTTAAGATCACAGGTAAACTCCTTAAAACATTATACAGCTTGGGTAAAACCATATTTAATTGCAGCTAAAAAGCTTAATATGACTAATTTTTTAACGCAATCTGGAATGCCTACCCCAAACATTGTAAACATTTTTAACAATATGGAGTTAAGATTGGGGTTAATTGGAATAAAAAAATTCGAAATTGAAGAAATTTCTCCAGAATTAAGCAACATAAAATTAGAAGATACATATTTTTCATGTATAGAAGTAGAAATGAAATTCAGAACAGTTCCAAGAGCAACTCAATCTCAGCAAGGGACAGTATATATTCATTCAGGAAGAACAGACATAACAATAACATCCTATACTTTAACAGGAAAAGAACTTGAAGAACTTAAAAAATTACAAGTGGAAGAAGATTTAGAATTAATTGAGGAAATGGTTGATGTTTCTTTAAAAGAAATACAAGAAGACGTTGATAAATACTTAAAAAAAGAAGAGCCTGTTGAAGCTAAAAAAGAAAAACCAAAATACGATAGCCCATTCAAAGGACTTTATGAAGGAGTTGGACAAGCTTTAAAGCCTTTAACATACATTAAAAATTTATTTAAATTTAAAATAGCTCCCGATTTAGACTATTATAACAAATTATTAAGAGAAAGTGCATTAAAAAAAGCAGAAGCTTTAGCGTATATTTTGTATGATGTTTACAAGAAAAATCATGGAATGATTACTTGGTAAGGTTTATTAATTTAGAAATAATATGAAATTTAAGGATATATTAAAAGAACTTGAAGATATAGAAGATAATAAAGAAAAAATATCTTACTTAAACAAATTACTTAAAGAAATACAAGATAAAGATTTAATAAAACAAGTTAAAGAATTAATTAAAGAATTTGAAGAAGATTTAGAAGGAAAATTAGAAGAAGAAATTGTTATAACTCCTTCAAGAAAAAGAGAAATTGAATTAGATGATGCTGAACATGATATTGAGATTCAAGAAGAGCAAATTAGACCAAGGGTTCAAAGACAAACTATAAATTTAAATGCTGAAGAAAATAGAGAAGTAAGATACGAAAATAATGTTACTTATCAAACAAGAATTCAGGCTCCAGTTTATCAAGGCAATCAAATATCAACAGCATATGAATTAATGTCTCAGCAATTAAATATGAAAATAGGATTAATTGAAGAGGTGTTAATAAAAGAAAGAGATTTTAATATAGGACAAGTAATAAACGAATCCCAAAGGGAAGAGATTAAAGAAACAATTGATAAGATTATACCCCATGCATCTCCTGAAGAAAAGATTATGGCAGAAAAAAAAGTAATTTATAATTTGCAATCAAAAGAACATAAGTATATGACAAAATTAAAATGATAAGCCCATTCAAATCCAAATATGAGGGTAGTCTAGATTCTACTTATGTTCCACAATATGCTTTGGGAGCTCCAACTAGTCCTCAAACAGCTAACCAAATCGCAGAAGCTACTGCACGTTTGAATGCAGGTGTTTATGGTGTAGATCTTGCAATAATTAATGAACAATTGTTTGAACAAATTCCAAAACAACATTTTAAAGAAATAGATAGATTGATGAAGTTAACAGGAGCAAAAGCAACGATTCATGGTCCGCTTGTAGATTTATCTGGATTTTCATTTGGTGAGGGAAGTGCACCAAGATGGGATGAAGAAAATAGAAGACAAACAGAAAAAAAAGTTAATTATTACTTAGATATGGCTCATGAAGCAGACTCTAAAGGTAATACTCCAATAAATTTTCATATAAACGCTGGGCCAATAGGAGAAACTTGGGAAAAAGTAAATGCAGAAACATTAAAAAAAGAATATGGTGTTGATCCTAGGAAAGCAGATGACCTAGATGAGATTGAAAAACAATCAATACGTATTACTAAAGATCCTTATACAGAAAAAAATAATTATGAAGTAAAAAAGTTGATGTATGCAATGGATCAAGAAAGTGGTCAATTGCTCCCCTTCAGATATGAGGTGAAAAATTTTGTTGATGGACCTCATTTATATACCCCTGATAAACAATTGATGCTTCAAAATGAAAGTAACTGGGATAAAGCTAAAGAAAATATATATAATCATCAAAAACAGAAAGCTGAAATTATGGACAGGGTAAGAGTTTTGATGAGAGAAGGTGAGCCATTAGAACACGGAAGACAAAAAGGAATCTTGAGTCAAGAAGAAGAAAATAAGTTAAATAATATAAGAGGTAATATTCAATCTTGGGCAGGTCATATAGAAGAAATTGATAAACATATTCATACAGGATTAAATAATTTATACCATGAATTAGATTTTATTCCTAAAGAATACAAAAATAATGTCGATGAATTAAAAGAGAATATCCAGAAAGAATATGAAGGATATGGAAGGATACAGCAAGATATAATAAGAAAAGCTCGAAGAGGACAAGTAAGCAAAGGAGATGAAGAAACTTTTGCCAAAATAAAAGAATTAGAAGAGAGAAGTTTACAAATAAATCTAGAAAGAGTTGGGCAAAGAGTTAAAAACGAAAGTGAATATATTCCATTTCCACAAAAGTTTGTCCCAACAACACCATTCACTAAAGGCAAAACATCTGAAACAGTTTCTAATGTTGTATTTGAATCCTGGAAAAAATATAAAGATAATACTCCGATAATGTTACTAGAAAATTTCTTCCCTGAAGGAAATATAGGAAGTGCTGAAGATCTAAAAGAGACGATAATAGAAAGTAGAAATAAATTAGTTAATAAATTAGTAAAAGAAAAAGGTTTAGATAAAAATAAAGCAGAAAAAGTAGCGGAAAGTTTAATAGGAGTTACATGGGACGTAGGCCATATAAATTTTTTAAGAAGACAAGGTTACGATGAACAAAAAGTTTTGGAAGAAACAAAAAAAATAGCTCCTTATATTAAACAAGTTCACATTACAGATAATTTTGGTTTTAATGATGCACATCTTCCACCTGGAATGGGGAATGCCCCGATAAAAGAAGAGATGGAAATTATTGCAAGGGAGATGAGAAAAAAAGGTTTAGATTTTAAAAAAGGTTCTGTAATTGTTGAAGCGGGGTCTTTTGTTGGCCAATTTAAAGAAAACCCACATCCTTATTCATTAGAATATTTTGAGTCACCTTTATATACATACAAAAATATGCCATACTGGAAAGATATTTGGGAAACAGAAGGTAAGTATGGGTTAGGTTATGGTCAAATACTTCCAGAACAACATTTTGGAATGTATGGGGCAGGATTTTCAAATTTACCAGTAGATCTTGGCGGACCAATAAGCCAGGATAGATCAAGATTTGCTGGAACACCAAATACATAAAACATGAAAGATTTTTTAAAACCAACAATTTGGAAAATAATTTTAACTGTAATTTTATTTGTATTAATAACTTTTTCTTTTTCAAATAGAAGTTTTGGCGGGCCGTCAAGAATTGGTGTACCATTTAGTTTTTATAGTCATATTTGTCTTAAAGTAGATTTTACAAATTGTAATGAATCTTTTAATATATTTTACTTACTTTTAGACTTAATAATTTCATATTTAATCTCGTGCTTAATAATACTAATTTATAATAAACTAAAAAGTAAATCTTTAAATACTAAATAAAATTTTATAATTAAAAAAGAGGATGATACATTGAAACAAAAAGAACTTTTAAGTGAATATGATATTGCTTACGATTTTGCAGCAAAAGTTTATGATAAATTTAAACAAGTAATTAAATCAATAGTTTTATTCGGAAGCACTGCTAAACATACACAACAAAGAAGATCTGATATTGATATCATAATAATAATAGATGATGCAACAATTAAATGGACCCAAGAATTAGTTGCCTGGTACAGACAAGAACTAGCTAAATTAACGGGTTCTGTAAAATATCTAAAAAGACTTCATGTTAATACCGTTACTTTAACAACATTCTGGAATGAAGCTATTGTTGGAGAGCCAGTTGTAATAAATGTTATAAGATATGGAATTCCTCTAATAGATTTTGGCGGATTTTTTGAGCCATTAAAAGTTTTGCTTGCTAGGGGAAAAATAAAACCAACTCCTGAAGCAATTTATAATGCTTTAACCAGAGCTCCTTCTCATTTATCAAGAGCAAATATGTATTTACTTGGAGCAATAGATGCTGTTTATTGGAGTATGGTTGACAGTGCTCATGCTGCTTTAATGATGGCTAGACAAGTTCCCCCAAGTCCAGAACATATTCCAGGATTATTAAGACAAGTATTTGTAAAAAAAAGCATGTTAAATAGTAAATTTGTAGATTGGTACGAAGAAATTTATGCTCTTGCACATCATATTACGCATGGTGAAGTAAAAAAAGTTACTGGAAAAAATATTGAATTATATATGGACAGGGCTGATAAGTTCATTGGAGAAATGGCTAGCTTAATTAGAGAGTTAGAATAATTTTTTTAATAAAGGATACTGTTCTTTTAAATAAGCATAATTTTTGTTATACTCATTATATCTTTCTTGATTTGTTCTTTTAAAAAAATCTAGATTATGTTCTATTAAGAGAACTAAATTAATTAACGCTGGATCAGCTGGAAATTTATTTTTATCACGATAATTAAATTGCTCACAAATTCTAGCGAGATCTTCAAAGGCTTTTTCAGTTGTTAAATTCTTTTTCTTAGAAAACTCGAATTTATTTTCTTCTTGATTATAATAAATCTCTTCTCTTTTTTTTAATTCCTTAAAACCATTTTCAATTTTAATTAATGTTTCTTTATTTTTTTTCAATAATCTAGAATAAAAGCGATTATAAAGTTGCTCATAACTTAAATGGCTATATTCTGGAATTTTTGAGTAAGATAAAGTAAAATTATGTGCTAGTATCTGAGCTAAAGGATATTTTAGTTTATTCATTTTATTTCTTCTAGAGGTTTAATCTTTCCTTTAAGTTTTAATATTTGCAATTTAGTGCTAAGTTCTTCAGATTCTCTTTTCAATGACTTAGATGCATTAGATTTTTTAAGATCCTCTAATATATTTCTTACATATTCTTCTGGTACAGGTTCCATCCTTCCAATTATATCTTCTTTAACAGAGCATGGTTTACCTTCTGTCAAAAGTTCGATATTATCAGTAAGTGTAGTAGATCTACTTAAAGTATAAGGCATAAACTTACTTTGTTCATAATTTGTAGAAATTAGTTTTCCAAATAACAATGCATTATCTGAAGTATTAAAAACTCTAACAAAATCTCCAATTAGATACTGCCATCTTCCTTGATTTTTTTCATCTGTCATTTTATTTTAAAAAAATAAAAAATTAAGAAGCTTTTTTGTTAGCTTCTTTTGCAGCTTGTTCTGCTTTGGCTTTTTCTATAAGCTTCGTGTTTGTGTAAGCTATGGCTCCATATTTAATGTCTTCCATACTTGTAACTAATTTCTCTTCGTTTAGCTTGTAGCCAGTAACTTTACCTTCGTTATCTTTGATATCTTGTAAGTATTCGCTTGCAAGTATTCTCTTCATTAAGTCATTCTGTTCATGTATTCCTCTATAACCTTCAACACTTCCACGAGCATCATATAGTCCATACATTCCTGCAGTACCTTCTAATTGATTTCTTGCATATCTGTCTGCTGTAGTTTGGTCTAACTCAGAAGCGTCTCCTAACAATCCTTCTAAATATTGACTAAGTATTAAAGCAGCTTCAGCCTTATTTTGAGCTTTCTTTTGTAAAGTGTCTTTTATTGAACCTATAACTTCCCCTATAATTTTATTTTTATTTTCTTTATACAATGGCTCTGCTTGGGTTAGTTCTTGTGCAGAACCTTGACTAGCAAAACTCATTGCTGTTTCAGGACCATATCTCATATGTGATAGGTACATGTCTTCTAAACTGTCATAATTTGTATTTCTTAGAATCTCTCTTTCATTTGCCTTATCTTTTACAGCTAATGAAGACGCCAGCTGGTTGAATAAATTTGATCTTTGACCAGGACTTTTTGATTTTTCTATAATACGAGAAATTTTATATAAATCACCAATATTCAATAGTCTATCTTCTAGACTTCTACTTTGATTTTCTTGATTTTGTTCGGTCATTTTATTGTTTTTAATTTAACCTCCTTTTATGTTAAATTATTGTTACTTTCAAGTAGATACACTAGTATAAAAACCTTTCGTTTTTGAATTTACTATTAGGAAAAATTAATAAATCAGTTAATTTCATTAAAAAAGAGGTGAAATTTATGAGTACAGTAAAAATAGATCCACAGTTAATGCAAGCTATAAAAGAGGTTGTTAACAAGACAAAAATATTTGCTGATGAAGAAGATTTCATCAATCAGGCAATATTAAAGCAAATTTCTAAATTTAGAGGAGTTTAAAAAACGCCAAGGCAGGGATTTGAACCCCGACGTCCTTGCGGACACAAGCTTTCTATTCCTGGTTCCAGGTTCGCATTCTAAGAATCTTGCGCAGTACCAGGTTGTGCCACCTTGGCTTAAAAATTAGAAATTTTAATTACTTATAAATTTATTCAATAACTTCAATAGAAATCATAACACTTTCTGGAATAGGGACTCTCATTATTAATCTCAATGCTCTTTCATTAGCATCTAAATCAATTAATCTTTTATGAACTCTCATCTCAAATCTATCCCAAGAAGCTTTTCCTTCCCCATCTGGACTCTGCCTTGTAGTTAATTTTAATCTTTTAGTTGGTAAAGGAATTGGCCCATGAATTTTAGTTTTTGTTTTATCAGCTATATCTGATATAGATTTAATTATCTCATTAATATCACCTATATTACTACTTGCTAAACTTATTCTTGTTCTTGGCATAAATCTAACTTAAAATAAGGGTTTATAAAATTATTTGATTGAGTGTAGAAAGCTTTATAAATAAGTCTAACTTAGTTAAACTTAGTTAAATTAATATGGTACAAGCATTAATCTCAATCAATGATGATACAAATAAGGTATTAAATATAGTCAAAGCTAAATATAGTTTAAAAGATAAAGGTCAAGCTGTTCAGTTTGTTGTCGAAAAATATTTAGAGGAGCCTGAATTAAAACCAGAATTTATAGAAAAAATAAAAAACATTGAAAAACAAAAAAGTATAAGAGTTAAAGACTTTAATAAAAGATATGGGTTAACTTAGGATGTATAACTTAGATATTAAAGAAGAAGCAGATAAAATATTTAAAAAATTATCTAATAAAAATCCAAAACAATTAGAGATAATAAGTAAAAAAATTCAAGAAATAAGATTAAATCCGGATCATATTTATAAGTTTTTAAGAAAACCTTTACAAAGTTTTAATAGAGTTCATATTGACAAACACTTTGTTTTAATTTTTAAAATAAATCATCAAGAAAATTCAGTTAAAATTTATTATTATGATCATCATGACAAAGTATACTTGTGGAGGCCTAAAGAAGAATAAATGATTAAAATTTTTCTATAATAAAAAAGTGTATAGATTTTATTATTCTATGATTGTGCTAATGTTCTATAATTGAGCTATCGCCTATATAAACCTCTGAATATTTTATTATATAAATTTAGGAGGTAAAAAATGAGTAGAAAAATACTTTTAGGCATTTTAGTGGTATTAATCTTAGGCATTGGAAGTATGTTTGTTACAGCTGTTGCCAAAAATAAAGGCCCATTAAACTTCGTTTCATCAATACATGTTGATGATAAAAAAGAAGTAGCTGAAGAAACGCAAGAATCTGTAAAACTAGCCCCCTTAGCTAAAATTACAGTTGATGATGCAAAAGCAATAGCACTTCGTTCTGTAGATACTAACAAAGTTGGAGCAATAACAGACGTTCAAATTGAGAATGAAAATGGCAATGTAGTATATGCTGTTGAATTCACAAAAGACAATGTTGAAACAGATGTTAAGATTGATGCTGGCGATGGTAAGGTTTTATTAATCGAAGATGATCTTAATGAAGTAGAAAAAGATAATCTAGAAGATTAATAAAAATCTTTTTTCTTTTTTTATTATTCTATAATTGTACTAACCTATTTATAAATTAATTAATATAGAAAATAACAGGTTAGGAGGTATTTTTATGAAAAAGAAAGCATTATTCTATTTAATAATAATTATTTTAATTTCAATGCCTGTTTTTGCTGCAGAAGGCGGAGATGTGTTTATTAAAGGCCTTGAGCTTGATAAAGTATTGAATTTTGGTAGCGCACTGCTTGCAACCATCTTATTTATATTAATTGTAATTGCATATAATAGGAATAAAAATCAAAGATTATTGTATGTTAGTATAGCATTTTTACTTTTTGCTGTCAAAGGATATATTTTATCTTTAGGGTTGTTATTAGGAGATTTAGGATGGGTTGACCCTGTTGCTAATTTGCTTGATTTTGCAATACTGCTAAGCTTTTTTTTCGGAATTATCAAAAAGTGAGGATTCATGAACTTTCTTGATGATAAAGAGAAAAAAATTCTTCAATTAGATGCAAGAAGAAAAGTCTATGAAACTGTTCAGAAATTTGCGGGATGTCATTTTAGAGAAATTGCAAGAAAGACTAAATTACCTATAGGGTCTGTAAAATATCACCTTTCTAATTTAGCTAAACATGGGTTAATTAAAGAAGAAAAATATGAAAATAATATTAGATATTTTCCAAAAGAATTTAAGTTTGAAAATAAGAGGTTATTAAGTTTATTAAGGCAGAAAAAAATCAGAGAAATTATTTTATTTATTTTAGTTCATAATAATTGTAATCATGAAGATATTGTCAAGGCAGTTAATGTTTCACCATCTACTGTATCCTGGCATTTAAAAAAACTAGAAAAAAATAATGTTATAGGATTTATTAGAAAAGGAAGAAAAACATTCTATAATATTTTAATAGATAAAGAAGAAATTGTTAACTTATTAATTGCTTATAGAGAAAGTTTTTTAGATTCACTTGTAGATCGCGTAATTGAGACATGGGAATAAATTATTAAAAACAATTACAAAGCTAAATTTATAAATAAGTAAAAATTCATTTTATTATGTTTAAAGTTTTTAGATTGCAAGAATTTGAAAAACGTATGAACAAATTCTTAACAAAAGAAGAACAGATACGCGTTGATAAAATAGAAGATGAGATAGCTGAAAGAGGCTTTACTGGAAACCCATTAGGTTTTAAATTTCTGAGGGAGAAAAGAATCGATGGAAAGAGAATTTATTTTCTTGTTTACGAAGATTTAAAATCTGCTTTGATGGTTTCTGTAAGCGATAAGAAAACACAACAAGAAACGATTGATAGAATAAAAAGACTTCTTCCCGAATTTAAGAAATTGACTGAAGAACTAGTAAAACCTACTTGACTCTTTTTACCCTTCCTAATCTAAGATCTTCTAAGCTCCTTTCAAAACTTCTAATTAAATCAAAATCCATTTTTTCCAACATTTTTAATCTCTTATATTCTCTAATTGGTATCTTTATCATTCTTATCTTAGTTTCCATATTATTCTATAAATATATATCTATATAAAATTTACGTTTTTAAAAAAATAAAAGAATTAACCCATTACTTTCTTTACGTAAGTGTAGCCAAGTGTAACATCTATATTTTATTTTAATCGTCGAAAATTAGAAATTAATCAAAAAATTTATAAACTTAGAGATAAATATTGACCTATGAAAATTAATGCATATATCATCTTATTGTTGGTCTTGATTCTTTTGTCTGGATGTCAAGCCAAACCAAACATTTCTAATCAGATAAAAAATGATCAGGTTGATTACGGCACTAATCTTCCTGAAAAAATAGGGGGCTTTGAGCTCGATTTTAGCGAATATGGGGTGCCAAAAGAAAATTATTCTCAATTAACGCATTTTGGTTCATGCAGTGCAAATTCTGGGGGAGCACAAGAGTGCGCATTTTTGATATATTCAGACAAAAGTTCCAAGCCTTATGATTTCCTTGCGACACACATAATATATACCACAATTCAGAAATATAATAATAACCCCTCTATAAAGCAGAATAAGGACAATTTAAGCATTATTGATCAGATTAAAAATGGAGAAATTGTTTGGACTTCTAATTTGGCAATGATATCCTTTAAATTTCTCACCCGAGATTACTATGGTTCATTCTCTCCATCAGATGAAATAGGGAATTATGCAAGAGTATTAACTTATTACCTAAAAAGATTTCCTCCGGATGAAAATCAAAAACTGATCAGTGCAGACAATGAAGTATTGATCCAAACTAATATGGCAACATATAAATTTTTGACATCCTTTGAATCCGATACTCAGGATATGAAAACATCATCTGCAATATACGATCTAATCAGCGATACAGAATTTCCAATCACGGTAAGAGTAGAAAGATATTCCAAGATAGAAAAATTGCAAGAAAAGATGGGAGAGATTATGAAATCGGCCGACACTCCAGAAAATGCTCGAATTGTAAAAGACGAAAATGGAACCTCATATATTATGAAAGTTGAGAGGAGAGATATCGATGGTAAAAAAACATATGTTGAGTTTGACAATGAACAAACTGTGATTTGGAGGTCGGGCAATGATATTATAGAAATAATGCCTAATTACGGAGGGCTTGTTCTTAGAAATTATTTCTCTGAAAATATTGAAAGCGGTGATGTCTCAGGCGCTATGAAAAAATGGGACAGAGTTACAGAAGATTACGTTTCAAGAATGAGGCCACTTATTCAAGCATACTTAAATAAATATCCCCCTACACCTTAAGTGTATGATTTTCCGCACTTTTCAGAAGTAAGATTCCTTCAGAAAAATTAAAGATAGTTCATAAAAATCTTTGGTTACATATAAATAAATTATCAGAAAAGAATAATGATCGAAAAACCAACAACATAAAATTATTTTTTCTTTTTAACTTAAAAATGCACTATATAAGCGTTACACTTCACAGCTCTGCTGAAACCCTAAGATTAATAATTTGTATAATGTTGTAAGTCTATCAACATTATATGTGATTAATCTTATGATTAATTCCTTCTGCTGAGATAAGTAAGTTCTTCCTTTTAATGTTGAGCTGTATTTTCTCTTGAGCACACCGAATACAGTTTCGATCTTGCTTCTCTGATGATATATTTCCTTATCAAACTCAAGCTTCTTCCTTCCGTTATTTATCCTATAGACTCCTTCTGTTCTTTTGTAAGGAATTAGTGGCATTGCACAAAGCTTGTACAATACAAGCTTCCTGTTTTTCTTGGAAGAATAACCTTTGTCTGCCGTGACATAATCAACGTTAGCATTTTTGAGCAGTTTTACAAATTCCGTATTATCATTTCCTTGCCTGCGATTAATCACATTGCCAAGGATCATCTGCTTGTCTGTATCAACCAGCAGACAAGTTCTCATGAAATTTCTTTTCTTGCTGAACATGAAGAACTTTTTCCTATAGTAATATGATTTAGCCTCTAATTCAAAACCAGAATAATCAACTGCAACCTTGCTCGCGTTCTTGGCAGGGAATAATAGATTGAGAATGCTTTTGCTAATCTTCCTTGCGAACTTGACTAAAGTAGTGTGATGAGGAATTCTCTTTAATCCGATTGCTAGGCTAAGCGCTTCTGCTACTTTAAGTATCTCAATCAAACCGCGATATGTTGTCTTGAGTTTCTGCTTTAGCACAAGCAGAATAATATGCTGATGATTATTGAATAATATGCTGATGATTATTGAATATCTTATTGCTGAACCTACTGAAGTGTCTTGGAATGCATTTAACAAGCTCTGCGGCCTCATCAATAAACTTTAAATAATTAGAATCCTTATTCATTTTTAGTTCACCTTCTTTTCTTGACTAAACATGAGAAATAAGGTGAACTAATTCTTATTTAAAGGATTTCAGCAGAGCTCACTTCACATAACTTTCTTTACGTAATCAATGCACATTCCAGCTGCTACTGTACTTCCAGCATCTCTTATAGCAAATCTCGCCATATGAGGAATTTCAGATTGTTTTTCTACAACCATAGGTTTAGCTGGTTTTACTTTAACTATTGCAGCATCTCCATTCTTTAACATGTCTGGTTTTTCCTGTAAAGTTTGTCCTGTTGCAGGATCTAACTTTCTAACTAATTCTGTAATCTGACATGCTACTTGTGCTGTGTGAATATGGAATACAGGCGTATATCCTACTGTTATAACAGTTGGGTGATTTAATACAACTATTTGTGCTGTAAATTCTGAAACAACTGTTGGAGGATTATCAACATGACCAAGAACATCTCCTCTTGCTATATCTTTCTTCTGAATTCCTCTAACACTAAACCCGATATTATCTCCAGGTTCAGCTTGCTGAATTTGTTCATGATGCATTTCAATGCTTCTTACTTCTCCAATTACTCCTTTACCTTCTCTTGCTGGAACAACAATTACTTTATCTCCTATTTTCATAACTCCTGTTTCAACTCTTCCTACAGGAACTGTTCCAATTCCTGTTATATTATAAACATCTTGTAATGGAAGTCTTAAAGGTAAGTTTGTTGGTTTTTCAGGTTCTTTGAATAAATCAAACTGTTCTAGTAAGCTAGGTCCGTTGTACCAAGGCATACTTGGAGATTTTTTAATAACATTTTCTCCTTTTAATGAACTTAAAGGTATAAAATTAATTTGGTCTACTTTATATCCAACCATTTTTAAAACTTGAGAAACTTGAGTTTTAACGTCTTCAAATTTCTTTTGATCATAATTAACCATATCCATTTTATTAACAGCAACAGCTAATTGTCCAACACCTAAAGTTTTACAAAGCCATATATGTTCTTTAGTCTGAGCCATAACCCCATCAGAAGCAGCTACAACTAAAACACCACAATCAGCTTGTGAAGCTCCAGTAATCATATTTTTAATAAAGTCTTTGTGACCAGGAGCATCTATAATAGTAAAATCATATTTTGAAGTTGTAAATATTTTATGAGCTAAGTCTATTGTAACTCCTCTTTCTCTTTCTTCTTTTAATTGATCCATAACAAAAGCGAATTCAAAACCAGCTTTTCCTAACTCTTGAGCTTTTTCTTTTAATTTTCTTAAAGTTTGTTCATCTATAATCCCAGAATCGTATAATAGTCTACCAACTGTAGTAGATTTACCGTGGTCTACGTGACCAACAAATATTAAATTTAAGTGTGGTTTTGTTTTTGCCATTTTTAATATATCTCCTTTTAATTTATGATTATGAATATATCCCCTTGAAGTTGTTGCATTTTAATGGTTTATAAAGTTTTTTGTTTTTCGCTCTGTAAATAACTTTCTAATTTTTGAAATGCTTCTCTTTCTTTTTTATTACTTTCTGAAGCTATTTGTTCTAACTCTCTACAAACTTCTACTACTTTTATACGTTCTTCTTGACTTATAGGAATAAAGGAATAAGTTTGAGCTACATCTAAATATGTTTTCATAATTATATAAGCTAATTGTTCTCTTCCAGTTCTTTCTGCTATTTCTTTTGCTATATCCTTATATGTTTCAAAAGGTAATTTTTCTTTATTCATTTTATTTTACCCCCAATATTTTGTAATTATAATATAAACTATCAAAATCAACCCCTATATAAACCTTTCTATTTGTTACCACTTTTAAGTGTTATAATTTAAAACAATAATGATTATTTATCTAAGGAGTTCTAATCTTTCTTTAATTGATTTCATTACTACAAAATTCCAATCAGCTTTAGGATATTTTCTCATTTCTCTTTTTAATTTATTTAAAACTTTTAAAGTAATTTTAATATTTCCCATTTTATCCCATTATAAAGTTTATATATTTATTATATTAAAATTCTATTTCAATATTGTTTTTACCTTTTGGTTCTATTCTAACTTCTGTGCCTTTTTTTAATCCAGTTGCTAAAGCTATTTCTTTTGGTATTCTTATTGCTAAACTATTTCCAACTTGTGCTACTCTTGCTTTCTTAACAATTCCGAAAAAACCAAGTTTCCTTGATATTTGCTGTATTTTATCAACAGTTTCTGAATTAAAATATACTTCACCGCATTTTTCACAAACATTTGCCTTAAATTTACCGAAAGATTTTCCTAATTCTTTATAATCAACAATTTTCTCTTTAACATTTGAATCACATAATACGCACTTCATTTTATCCTCCTATCAACATAAACAGTTATTATGAAAATAACATCTTTGATTTTTCTAAATACAACTTCTATATTTCCCATACTAGCATGCCATATATCCCTATGTTCTTCCTTCCATTTCATGCCTTTTTTAACTGCAATTTCAATTTCTTTTCTGGTTAATCCAAATCCATCCATTCTTTGTACTGCATGTAAACTATATACGAAAGATTCTATTGTAATCACCTAGATATCCCAAGATATTATAGATATTTAAATCTTTCTATAAGAATTTCTTTTTCTATCCTTAATTTTTAGATGATTCTGAAGATAATTCTGGCTTCCTTAATCCATTCCATATTGCTCTTATTTTAGCAAGGTCTTTATCTCGTGCTAATCCTCTATAAATTCTTAATAAATCGTTTGTATTAACAAAAGGAATTCCCACACCATCAATTGGTATTACAGTTGGTTTATTTATGAGATGATCATGTTTTTCCCAGATGCCATTAACTTCTATTTCTAAATCTCCCATGACATCTATAATATGATTTCCAAAATATATCTGTCCATAATGAGATCTAAATCTTCCATTTTTACTATACTTAACAGGATTTACAATATGCTCATGATATTTTGTACTCAATCTATAGGCTCCAGAACTGTCTGTAAGTATATCAATATCCTCAGCATTAACATTAATTCCTTGAACAGGAAGAGCTGTGCTGCCCATTATTACATAAGAATACCCTTCCATCCTTCTATGAATGTCCAGTAATGCTTTTTTTCTGTTTTGAGATATTTGTGTCATAAGTTAAAGGAAAATTAGCCTATTTATAAATCTTTCTATTTTGTTACCACTATAAAATGCTGGCATTTCTAGCTTTATTAGCTTTAATAATTTCTTTAATAGAAGTTTTAACTAAAGTCATTATACTTCCGCCACCAGCATAAACTATATCTTTATCTAGCAAAGTCTCTTCAATAAAAAAGTTTCCTTTAAATCCAAAAGGAGGAACTCCGCCAGCAGGATATGAAGTTAAAATTAAAACTTCATCTGGAGAAGCTATTTTTATTCTTAGATTACATATTTTTTTCAATTTATCTTTATCAACTCTAGACTCAGCAGGAACGATTGCTATAACAGCATTTCCATATTCTATTTTATTATCTAAATCAATAAAAATAACTGTCTTAACAATATCATGAAAATTAATATTTTTTTCTTTAATTGTGTTAAGAACATTTTCTTTATGATCTACTAAGTTTTCAAAGAATATTTGTTCAGCTTTAACATTATCATCCTCAATAAATTTCCTTAATTTCTCTTCATAGTCTATTTGCATGAATTATTACCCTAAAGGTTAGTTTTAAATATTTTTCTAATAATTTTATAATATGACAATTGAAGAAGTTATTGAAAAAAGTACAATAAAATTTCCTGGAAATATAGTGTCTTATCAAGCTGAAAATCTATTAAAATATATTGCAGAAGAGCTTCCAGGCGAGATTAGGTATAACATTTCGCATAAAGTGGGAATAACTCAACCCCAAAAAAGGAATTACTGTTAAGATAAATGAGTATTGTGCTGGAATTAATGGTTCAATAACGAGCAAAAAAGAGCCGTTTGCTTTTGACTCTTTTGAATTTTTATCTTCAGAGAATAATGACCTTTATTTATCTGGCTTTAAGTTTGCACCAATTATTGATTATGAATATCAAGATCATAGGCTTGAAGTAAGAAATCTTTGGGACGATGTAAGAAAAATAACTGAAGATTTTTTTAAGTCACGAGTTTGAAAAGGTTTATAAAGAAAAAAATCAACACTATATCATGGATAAAGTCGTACATTTTGAAATACCTGTAAAAAAGCTTAAACGCGCTGAAGGTTTCTATAAAGAAGCATTTGGATGGAGCTTAAGTCAATATCCTGAAATGAAATATACCATAGTTAGAACTGTTGATGTTGATGATAAGTTTATGCCTAAGGAAACAGGTGCAATAAATGGTGGTATGATGAAAAAAACTAAAGAGATTAAAAATCCTGTTATAACAATTAATGTAAAAAACATAGATGAAGCTTTGAATAAAATAAAAGAATTAGGTGGAAAAGTTATTAGAGATAAAGTCAAAGTTGGTGATATGGGTTATGCAGCTTATTTTCAAGATACAGAAAAAAATATTCTTGGTTTGTGGGAAAATTTAAAACAATAAGTGTAACTTTTTTTTCCACGTGGAATAAATTTGTTCCAAATTATACTACAAAATATATTTTGTAGTGGTGGTCCATAAGACAACTACGCTAGGCTCTGTAGAAAGTTCTAATAAATTTTAAGAAACAATCTAGTGAGAGATTATATGCAAGATATTTTCCATATAGATCTCTTGCTTGCTGCCAGAATGTTTTTCCGCGTAAGACTGCAGAGAATCTTCTTTTCACTGCACTATTATTTGACTCAGATACAACTCTGTATCTAAAAATATCTGGGATGCCGTTTCTTTTCAATCTTTTACGATGCACACCCGTAGTCCTATGAATAGGAACATCCGGATATTTTAATGGAACAATACTTTTTCCACCAGAATCCTCTATCGTTTGATGAAACTTTTCAGCATCAAACTCTTTATCTGCTAAAGTTGTTCTATCCTTGAAACAACCACTCTTGGCAATCTCAGGAATGTCTTTCATCCCATGCCTTTCTTTTGCCATTACAAATGCATCCGTTACTTTCTTACTATTTTTAGTGACAACTACCGTAACTTTTCTCAGTAAATCTCGTCTAGGATCCCTATTAATTCTTCTGCAGTAACCTGCACTTGGGTTACTTAATTGATAATAAGTGGGGTCAAGTGCTTGCACTTTGTCCTTGCACCTTCCACTTAACTGCATTAATTTACGTACTAGTTTTGGTGGCAATCTGGCAAATGCTTTCTGCAGTGTTGTAAAGTGAGGAACATCTTTCAACCCCAAAGCAGTTGTAATTGACAACCACCCAGAAAACAATCTATAATCCTTCTGTTCAATCTGGAACAATACAAACAAAATGCATATTGTATGAACATCAAACTTTTCATTCTTTGTTTTGCTCCAATGTTCAGGAACATCATACCTTTCAACTAGTTTTTTGGTCTTAATCACAAGCTTATTATAGCTAAGAACACCATTACTCATAGGAATCACCTCTTGTTTATATTAAATCTAGTGGGTGATTCCCACTTTAATAATCTAACTTTCTACAGAGCCACTACGCTACAAAGGTTTATAAATAAAAAAGACTTAATTGCTATATGATTTATAAAAAATTCAATTTGCATGATCTGCCTATACAAAATTTATGTGTTTTATTAAATGATAATCTAAACAAATATTTGATTGAGAAAAGTGCAGATAACCTAGCCTCAGAAACCAGAAAAAAATTTGGTAAATATAAAAACTTATCATTATATATTAAAGACAACTGCAAATGTACATCTAAGATTAGTTTAAATTCTGTACAAGACAATTATATAAAATCGTGGAAAGATGGTAAAAGTTATATACCGTTAGAGTGTGTAATCCTATTAGCCAGATTATTAAACTATAAAATAAGTATAAAGAATATATTAAAAATAAAATATAAAAATTCTCATAATAAAAATAGTATAAATCCATTTTATGTTTATGATAAAGATTTAGCGTATCTAAGCGAGGCGATTAGAGTAGAAGGACATATTAAAAAAAATTCTCTTAATGTTTTTATAAGTAACAAAAATTTAAATTTTATAAAAAAGTTAACTATAATTATTAATAAGTATTTACGAGAAGATTATATTTATAATTTTTTATCGATAGAAGTGGATATCCCTAAAGATAAAAAGGCTAAAGAAATTTTTAGTAAAAATAGATCATTTAGATTTCATATAAGACAATTAGATAACCATATAAGAAATAAAATAATATTTTATGATAAGTTATATAAAGATAAACAATTTTATAAAATATTATTTGAAGATGGTTCTACCCAAGATATAAAGATATTTTTAGATAAAGATGAGTTAAAAGGGTACTCTAGTTTTGGTATTGCGGGTGCTTCTTATGGAATACAAATTCCCAACATGACATTTGGATTGTTATTAAATTCATTATTAGAAATACCAACAGGTAGGAAGACAGAGATAATCAAATTACCTAAGATATTAAAAGAATCACCAAATCAAATAAAGATTTCTGGGGTAAATGCTGTATTAGACTCTGAGGGTTGGGTCAGTAAAATAGACGAAAAAAGAATTGGCATAGGCATGAACTCTAGAGAATATCTATATGATATTTATCAAATATTTAAAGAAAATGGAATAAGTCCATCAATTCAAAAAAATGGGTATTTGTATATAACAAGCTTTAATGATCTTAAAAGATTAAATGATAAGTTTAGTTTTATTTCTATAAAAAAGCGAATTAGATTAAAGAATATTTTAGGTAGTTATAAAAGATATGTTTTTAGAAGAAATGAAGGAATAAGTAGAATAACAAAATTATTGAGAGATAATAAAGAGTTAACAGCTAAACAACTTTCAGTAATATTAAATAAACATAAGGACACAATTTTTAATCATTTAAATAAAGGTCTAAGGAAAAATTTGATTGAAGTTAATAAAAAAAATTTTCCATATAGATATACGTTAAAATGATATGCTTAGGAATAGAAGGAACTGCTCACACAGCAAGCATCGCATTAGTTAATGATAAAGGAGAGATTTTAATAGAAGAAAGAGATATGTATAAGAAAGAAGATGGAGGGATTATTCCAAATGAATGTGCGATGCATCATAAAAGAATATTTCCAAAGCTATTAGAGAATATTATTATTAAATTTGATTTAAAAAACGTTGATGTAGTTGCTTTCTCCATGGGGCCTGGTCTTTCGCCTTGCCTTGTTAAAACAATGAATTTTGCTAAACACATAGCAAAAGAACTAAATGTTCCATTAGTTGGTGTATCACATCTTGTTGCACATTTAGAGATTGGCAAATTATTAACAAAAGCTAGAGATCCTGTTTTTGTTTTAGCAACAGGAGCAAATACCCAAATAATAGCTTATGAAAAAGGTCGTTATAGAGTTTTTGGGGAGTGCATCTCGATAGCTTTAGGCAATACATTAGACAAATTTGGTCGAATAATTGGTTTAGGATTTCCTGCAGGTCCAAAAATAGAACAACTAGCTAAATTAGGTAAATATATTGAATTACCATATATAGTGAAAGGTATGGATGTAGAATACTCTGGAATATTAACTAAAGCTGAACAATTATATAAAAATGATGTAAGTAAAGAAGATTTGTGTTATAGTTTGCAAGAAACAATGTTTGCAATGCTTACCGAAGTTACTGAGAGAGCGTTAGCACATACAAATAAAAGAGAAGCTTTGCTTATCGGGGGGGTTGCAGCAAATAAAAGATTAATTGAAATGTTAAATATAATGTGTAAAGAAAGAAAAGCTAAATTTTATTTTGTTCCTATTCAATATTCAGGAGATCAAGCTGCTCAAATAGCTTGGACAGGAATTTTACAATATAAAAATAATAAATCTTATTATGATAATTTAGATTTGAATAAAATTGATATTAATCCAAGATGGCGAGTTGAAGACGTAGAAGTAAACTGGATTAAATAGTTTTATAAATTTTTTTGTATCATTAAAAATATGTTTAAAGAAACTTTAGAAAAACATTTTGGAAATTTTTATCCAAGCATAATATCAATATTTAAAGAAATAAAAGAAGTTAATTTTTTTCTTTATGATCTTAACTCAAAGCGTGTAAGTTTTTCCTGTCCTCTTAGACTTGATGCTAATACTAAATTAAATTTAGATTATATTTTGAATAATATTGATGACCTTTCATCTAAATCAGATAGTTTTTTTGATATGGAAATGTGGTGGCCAAATAATAAAGAAATTAGTAAGGGTATATTAAATATAGGAATATCAGCAGATTATGAAGAAATACCTTATTTATATAATAAAATACGTGAATTTTATAATTAAGGTCTAGGAGGGGGAAGTAATCTTTTAATATAGTCTTTCCTTCTTTCAGGAGCGTCATCTAATTCCTTGGTTGGAGCATTTTCTAATAACTCTTTTGGAATTTCAAATTTAGAAGGGGCTTGTAAAAATAATTCTACCGGAACATCAACTTTTTTGGGAATTTCTATATCTAATTCTAATTTTTCTGGAACTTTTAATTCAAGATTTCTTTCATAATTTATTCTTAATGACCCAAGTTCAGGATGATATTTTTTTTTAAAAACATCAATTGAAGCTAAAGTAAATTTTCTTAAAAAATTACTTCTTGTGTTTAATTCTATAGGTCTTTGTTTTAAACTTTCTAAGATTTCTTCTATTTGTTCTCTGTCTTTACTCAAATCATTCGGATCAAAAATAAATTTAATTGTCATATTTTTTTAAATGGGCTTTCCAAAGTTTTTGTTCTGACATATTTTTCTAGTAATAAGATACTATTACTTAAATTCTTATTTTGATCTAATAAAACATCTAATTTAGAGGTTAATTCTTTTATTCTATTGTCATCATCTACATTAGCAACATTTTTAGCAGCTTCTTCAAATATAGAAATTAAATGATCTATTCTTTTTACTAATAAATGGACTGCATTTAACATTTCAATGTTTTTATTTTGTAATTCAAGATTTAGCTTTGCTAGAGAATGTTCTTTATTTTCATCATGACTTTTAGAATGAATTTTATGCACCTCTTTTTTTTTCATTATATCACCTGATTTTAAACTAATAATTTAGTATATAAATATTATGTTTCAAGTTTTGCAATAGATTTTTAAAGTTTATGATGTAAATAATCTAAATGGAAAAACGACAAGAATTAGTTTCAATATTTAAAAAAATTTCATCTGCAATAAATAATGATTTAGACTCTTTTAGCGATCTTAAAAAACCTTTAAATGATATTATATCAGAAGAAAATAGAGCTAAAGATGAACCTAACGTTTTTTATTTACCAATTACAAAAGAACTTTTTGAAACAATGTTCTCAGGTTATTCAAAAAATAAATTAAATTATTATTTAACAGAATTACAAGGGTATGATAATGTGTATGTTACTCCTAGCGGAAATCACGTAAGATTTGAAAAAGAATAAATTTATTCCATTCCGCCATATCCAGGAGGCATCTGAGGCATTTGACTTCCTTTACTTCCACCACTAGCAGCAATAACATCATCTATTCTTAATATTAATTCTGAAACTTCTGAAGCACTTTTAACAGCTTGTGTTTTAATTTTTAAAGGTTCTATAACTCCTAAAGCCCAAGCATCCATTAATTTTCCTTTATTAACATCTACTCCAAACCATTTTCCATTTTTGTCATCATGCTTACTTTTCAAATCAGCTAAAATATCAATTGGATCTAAACCAGCATTCTCTGCTAAAGTTCTTGGGATTATTTCTAGAGCTTCTGCAAATGCAAGCACGGCTAATTGTTCTCTTCCAGATAATTTATTAGAATATTTTCTTAGTTCTTTACTTAATTCCATTTCAGTGCTTCCAGCACCTGCAACAACTTTTCCTGATCTTAGAGAAGCTGCAATATCTCCTAAAGAATCTTTTATTGCTCTTTCAATTTCATCAATAACATGAGTTGCTCCGCCTCTTATTAAAATTGTAACAGCTTTAGGATTTTTACATTCTCTGACAAAAGTCATCATTTCATCTCCAACTTTTAATTCTTCTACAACCCCAGCATATCCCAAATCTTCTTCTCTTAAATCATTTAAATTACTTGCAACTCTTGCATTTGTAGCCCTCGCAAGTTTATCCATATCACTTTTCTTAACTCTTCTAGCAGCATAAACTCCAGCCTTAGCTAAATAATGCTGAGCAACATCATCTATTCCTTTTTGACAAATAACAACATTAGCTTTACTTTTTAAAACCTTATCAACCATATTTCTTAAAATTTTTTCTTCTTGATCTAGAAATCCTTGTAATTGATCTGGTGAACTTATTTGTATTTTTGTATCTGTTTCAGGACTTTTTACTTCTAATGCTGTATCCAATAAAGCTATCTTAGCATTTTTTACAACTCTAGGCATCGCAGAATGAACTTTTTCTTTATCTATTAAAATTCCTTGTATTAATTCAGTATCATTTACACCAGAACCTTGTTTTTTTTCTAGTTTTATATTTTCTAAATCTAAATTACCATCATTGTCTCTAATTTGTTTAACAGCTTTAACACATAATTCAGCTAGATGTTCTTTATTTCCTTCAGCACCTTTCCCAGTCATTGCTGTAATAGCTATTTGTTTTAGTATTTTTTCATCTTTTTCATTTATTTTTTCTGCAATATCTTCAAGGATTTCTTGTGCTTTTTCTGCAGCCATTCTATAACCTCTCGCAATTACAGTAGGATGAACGTTGTCATCAATTAATTTTTCAGCTTGTTTTAATAATTCTCCTGCTAATACAACAACTGTTGTAGTTCCATCTCCAACTTCATCTTCTTGAGTTTTAGCAATTTCAACTAACATTTTAGCAGCAGGATGTTCTATCTGCATTTCTTGTAAAATTGTGACACCATCATTTGTAATAACAACATCTCCTAAAGAACTAACTAACATTTTATCCATTCCTTTAGGACCAAGAGTAGTTCTAACTGTTTCAGCAACAGCCTTAGCAGCAGCTATATTGTTTCTTTGAGCATCTTTTCCAGTGCTTCTTTGAGTTCCTTCTTGTAAAATGAATATTGGTTGTACAGGTTGTTGTTGTGTCATTTTAAATCCCCCTATATATTTATTTAAAAGATATTAATAAGGATTTATAAATGTTTATATTATAAATTTTTTAGAAAGTTATCCAATTCTTCTTAATTTTGATCAGGGCAAGTTAGTCACTTTGATATCAGCGTATTGATCTGTGATTGGGCCAGATCTCCACATGGATTCAATGGTCAATTTACGATTATTTTTAATATCTATAAAAGAGCCCGCTTCAGCAAATGCCCCGCTATCTCTCGGACTTGGAATCCATAATGTATCGCCACTAGTCTTTCCAATTAGCGTTCCTATTTCGTCTATATCAAAATTGCTTATATCTCCACCATTATCAGATGCAATATGTATAAGTATTCCACCGGTATCATCTAAAGATTTAGCTGCTCGAAACTCGACATAATAATAATAGTAGACATCATTTTTTACTTGATAAAAAAAGCGCAGAGCATTCGGTTTTGATTTATCCTGCAATTCTATAGGATATATCCTATAAGTTTCATCGAATACATACCCATCCCTGCCTAAAGTGATTAAGCGTGTTTGCGTCTTGCTTTTAGATAGCCAACCTGCAAAATTTTTGTGATAAGAATTAAAACTAACCTCCTTATCATTTCCTGGTCCGTTATAACCCATAGGATCAAAAATATCACCATAATCGCCCTCGCAGGAGTCGAGAGGCTCTTTTATTGAAATACCCACATCGCATATCAATTTGCTAGCATGGTCAAATCCTATAGTATGCCCAATCTCATGTTCATTGACCCCAACAAAAAATTGTTCACCATAATATTTATATGTTCTATAATTTGCTGTTATCCAAATCCGAGAAATATATAAAGGATCAAAATTAGGAAATTGTGGGTTTATTACAGATTTTCCCTTTAAATTAGCACGTCCCTCCCGGAGGCAAGAATCATCATTAACATAAAATATAACATTATCTACATTTCTCAATTTATCTAAAATACCAGGATTTTGGACTATCGCATAATGTAACACATTTTCGACCACACTAATGCCAGTGAAATCGCAAATAAAATCTTCATCATCTACATTAACATCGTATACATCATTAACATATCCTTTAGGGATATTATTCAGATCATTTGTCGGACCAGATACCCAGGATTTTCCATAAGAATTTTTTTTATAAAACTCATTTACATCAGTGAATATTATTTTTGCTGCTGTTTGTTTTGAAAATATATTTTCAACAGAGTTTGTATTTTGAAATTTCACCATTAAGATTAACGTCCTTATCGGCCCTGTACTAAAAGTAAACTCATTAGAAAATGAATAAGGGACACATTCCTTACTATAAGGCGAGTAAATATATCCTTCTGCACAAGTACATTCAGTAACCTGTTGTGTTATTCCATTAACTATTTTAGGAACTGTTTTAGGAGCTGTTCCAGGAACACAAATATCATTGCTTGTAATGCATTGATTACTTTGATCACAAGTTCCCAAGCATCTTGATTCATCTCTAAAATAATTAGAACCATCTTGCTTACATACTAAACAAGTTCCTATTTGAACACTTCCTGGATTACATAAACTTCCCGTACAAGTTCCATCTGAAGTACATGTTTTTCCAGGAGAACACACTGTTGCATCTGGAACATATGAAAGTCTTCCTTGACCATCTTTTTTGCATATTAAACATGTTCCTGGTTTTTGACTTCCTTCAACACATGTTTCTTGTAAATAACAAACTCCATTTATGCCACATATTTTTCCTTGTGCAGAACATATACCATCATCAATGTAATATCCATTTCCAGAAGATGCACATACATAACAATCTGTTCCTGGTTTTTTACTTCCAGGAGTACATATACAATTTCCATCTTTAGCACACGCTAATCCTGTTCCACATCTATCGGGATCTTGTACATAAGCATGATTAGCATTACAAACTAGGCATTTATTTTTAACGCTGCCAATCTCGCAATAAGGAATATTAGTTACACTTAATAAAGGCAAAGAATTTCCTATTAATCCTTGTTGATAATTACTTTTAGTATCATAAGCTTTACATGTCCATGCATAACTTCCAGGATTAACAAATGATGTCTTAAAGGTTTCAACATCGCTTTTTCCACTTACTTGTCTTGTTTCTTGTAATACTAAGCCTCTTTCAGGGATGTTAATCCAAAATTCTATTTTACTTAATCCATTGTCATCTTGTGCAAAGCAACTAAATTCTACTGGTTGATTTAATCCAACTACACTATTTATTGGTGAGTTTAATCTTACTACTGGTTTTACTATATCATTCGGATTAGAACATACATTATTATTACAAGTTAAACCAGCTTCACATTGATTTCCACATTCATTACATCTGTCAAATAAACTTAATTTTCCATTTGTAAATAAGCATTTTTTACCTTTTGCTTCACTAGAACACTGATTAAGATATGTTCCATCATAACAAGTTTCAATATGACATTTTTGATCAAATTGAAGATGAGAACTCGAAAATCCTGGTTTTTCTTCATCTCTAACACATCTGTTATTAGCTGTTCTTACAGAACAAGCTAATTCTACGGTATTATCATTGCAATTAATATAATTTGTATCTTGTATAACACCCCATCCTGTATTTACAGTGTCTGGTCTTGCACATCTATCAACATAAGATCCTGTTCCAAGTCCATTACTAATATATTCTTTATAAGGCTTTGAACTTACACCCATAAAAGGGCATCCACAAATATAAGGTTTATATTCAAAACCAATATTACTGCATAAGTAAGGTTTTTCATAAGCACATTTATTTAATGGAGCAATAAACTGAGTATCTGTTCTTACATCCACATTTACAGGAGTGCTTTGCCATCCAGAACAAGCATTTTTTAAAGTATAACATTTATTTTCAGTAGCATAACATCCTTGTGTAGCAGAATTAGGACATCCACATTTAATACAATCATCAGCTAAAATCCCATTTCTACAATATTGTCCTTTTGTAACAGAAGAACATTGTCCTGGACGAGTATCATCAGAACATTTTTGATTACATTCTCCATTTAAACAAGAATAACCAGGACTACATGTAGTTATACTATAATCATTATAACCTAGGTTAAAATTATATCTGCATTCTCTTGCAGTATTATCGCTTAAACATTCTTTGCTTCCAGCTGGATTGCATAAATTATTATGTTCTTGTTCACAAACATTATTATAGCAATAAGGAGTGTTTAAAGGACATTCTTCTGAATTTCCACTTGAATCACATCTTGCTGTTGAACGAGCACAAGTTCCTTGAGTACATGCAGTACAAGATTGAGTTTCAGAAGGTTTAGGAAAATATAATGCATCACATCCAATTTGACCACATCCATTTGGATTAGTGCATGTTTGATCAGTACAACTTCTAGTTCTTTGTCCATTTGAACAAGAACTCCAGGAAGTACATTTCCAGTTATTTGTGCAAGAAGGATTTGGAGGAACACCTGGTCCTGTTATACTTCCTGTAACTTTAGCAGTCTTAGGATTTATCTTAGGAACATTAGCCTTACTAGGAATAAATAATAAATTATCATTTACTTTCTTAGCTTTAATTGTAATAGTATCTCTACTAAAAGGAATACTATCCTTGCTTAATAATCTATAATTCTTTATTTTATTGTTTTCTTTAAACTGTAAATAGTAATAGTTCTCAGAATAACCCTTATCAAAGTTATCTTTATGTATTATAGCTATTCTTCCTGTATAGGTTTGTTCTTTTAAAGAACTAGTTTTAGATTCTATGTAATTTAGATCATCTTTAGTAAAAGTCTGTTCTTTCTTACTAACTTGGGTAATTTTACCTTCAATAACCTTATCTGTCTTAAAATTACTTTTAAATATAACCCGTCCTACGAATACGTTTTTAAAATTGTCCCATAAATCTTTAAAAGTTAATATTTCTTGAGCATTTACATAAGTTAAAGAAAGAATTAAGAATAAAAATATAAATAATGCAGCTCCTTTTTTCATTAACTTTAAAGGTTTTAAGTTCTATATAAAATTATTGTTTAGGAATCTTTTTAAACTTAATAATAACTTTAATTATATGGTTAGTAATGAATTAAAGAATATAGCTGAGACTTCATTAAAAGTAACCACATTGAACAGTATAACTTTAAATCTTATAGCAGCTATAGTAATATTAATTGTAGGATTAATAATTGGAAGATTCATAAGTAATTTAACTAGAAAAATATTAAATGAATTAGAATTTGATAGAATCTTAAAAGAACAGGCAAGAATAAAACTTCCTACAACAGAATTGATAAGCTCTATAATTAAATACGTAATTTATGTAATCGCTATAGTTCTTGCATTAAATCAGGTAGGATTAAGAAGTTTCATACTTAATATAATACTAACCATAATAATTGTCTTATTAATAATATTTATGGTGCTTTCTTTAAAAGATTTCATCCCAAATTTAGTGGCTGGTTTATTTTTACATCAAAAAAGAAATATACAGCCTGGAGATTTTTTGCAAGTAAATAATATTGAAGGTGAAGTATTAAGCATAACATTATTCGAAACAAGGATAAAGAGTAAAAATAATGAAATAGTTTATATTCCAAATTCATTATTAACCAAGAATATTGTTGTAAAAAAGAGAAAAATTAAGTAATATGGACGTTATTGAAAAGATAAATCCTAGCGAAAAAGAGGTAAAAGAAGTTAATTCATTAATCAATAGCTTCTTTAAAAAAATCAAGCCAAAATTGAAAGATGCCATTCCTGAATTAGGTGGAAGTATGGCAAAAAACACTTGGTTAAAAGGAGATCATGATATAGATGTTTTTGTTAAATTCCCTTTTTCAAAATATAATGATAAAGATATTGCTAAATTATTGCAAGAAAGATTAAAAAATATTAAATATGAAATAATGCACGGATCTAGAGATTATTTACAAGTTAAACAAGGAAAATATTTGATTGAGCTTATTCCAGTTCTAGACATTAAACATTCTTCAAGTCATTTAAATATTACAGATGTAAGTCCCTTGCATGCAAAATATGTTAAAAAAAGTAATAAAGATTCAATTCAATTTAGAATAGCAAAAGCATTTTTTAAAGCTAATAATTTATACGGGGCAGAAAGTTATATTAAGGGTTTTTCAGGATATGTAACTGAATTATTAATTATTTATTACGGAAATTTTCCAAATTTAATAAAAAAAGCAAGTAAATGGAAGTCTCAAGTTATTATAGACTCAGAGCATCATTATAAAAGTGAAAAAGAAATTTTAAAGAATATTAATAAAGATAAAATAACAAATTTAATTTTAATAGATCCTGTGCAGAAAGAAAGAAATGCTGCAGCTGCCTTATCTTCTGAAAAATATTTTGAATTCATTAATTTATGTAAAAAATATTTAATAAAACCAAGTAAAGAATTTTTTGAAATGAAAGAGTTTAATATAAATCTTATTAGAAAAAAAGCTAAAAAAAATAAATTAATTTTATTTACAGTTAAACCCTTAAAAGGAAAGCCAGATGTTATAGGAAGTAAATTACTAAAAATATTTAATTTCATTAAAGATAAAATAAATAAAGAAGGTTTTAATATTGTTGAAAGTAATTGGGAATGGAAAGAAGATTCTATATTATATTATATTGTTAAAGATGAAAAATTGTCCAAAGAAATAATTCATTATGGCCCTTTTAAAAAAGATCTAATTAATTTGGAAAATTTCAAGAAAAAATGGAAGAATTATAAAATATATTACAGTGAAAGAGTTTATATAAAGCTTCCAAGAATTAATAATACTCTTGAAAAGTTTTCTAAAATATTTTTAAAAGATGATTATGTTAAATTAAATGTTAAAGAAATAAAGCTAAAGGTTTATTAATCATAAAATTATCATATTTATATGGCTGATCATTTAAAATTAATTAAGAGATGGAAATGTTCTGTATGCGGGTACATACATGAAGGAAATGAACCTCCAGACATATGTCCTGTTTGTGGATCTCCTAAAGATTCTTTTGAAGAATTTGAATAAATTTATTTTATCCTAAATATTTTTCTAAATAAAATTAATGCCGGATTAGTTTTAAGTCTTTTAATTTGATCTGAATCTAAAGTTATTTTTTTAGGGATTGCAACAGGAACTGCAACATTTACAGTTTGATTTATTTTAGTTAAAGTAATTCTTCGATTTAAAGTTTTATTGCTGGTTATATTAATTACATAAGAATAATCTGTATAATTTATATTTTTTAGGCTAATGTTGTGCAAACCAAAAGTTAAGTTAATTAATTCAGGGGTTTTTCCTTGATGTTTATCATCTAAATAAACATCTGATGAAACAGGAATAGTAACCAAGTAAATATAACCATATTGAACATTATAATAAGGATCGTAATTTAAATTTAAATTTTTAGTGTCAGAACACACATCGTTTTTACAGACATGAAAAGAAATTAAATTACTTCCTTCCTTTAATGCCACTTTCTTACTCCAATGACCCCCTTCAAGTAATTGACGAATTTCTGTCTCATCGTTTGCTTTACTATAAATAACATCAGCATTATTATAACTTCCAACAATAGTTATATTTGGAGTATACGTTGTAGAACCATCTAATGGATAGAAAATAGAAATTAAAGGTAAAATTGTTTGATTATCAACCGCATGAGATGTAATGCTAAAGACTTCTTTAAAATTGTCCCATAAATCTCTAAATGTTAAAATTTCCTGGGCATTTACATAAGTTAGAGAAATTAATAAAACTAAAACAATTATAACTCCTTTTGCCATAATATTAATAATTAAAAGGCATATTTAAATATTCCTTAAAATTCATATTTTTATGTTTAATTTTAATATTGATCCAGAATTGCTTAAAATAGGATTTTTGCATATAAGATACTATGGATTAATATATGCATTGGGGTTTATTATAACTTATTTTTATTTAGAAAATTTAAGAAAAAAAGAAAAACTTGAATTAAACAAAGATCAAATTTATGATTTAATATTTTATTTAGTTATTGGAGTTGTTGTTGGTGCACGAGTGTTTGAAATTTTATTTTGGAACCCTTCTTATTATTTTAGTAATTTAAAAGCTATTTTCTTAATATGGAATGGTGGAATGAGTTTTCATGGTGGTTTAGTCGGAGCTTTTATTGCTGTTTATTTGTTCAGTAAAAAAAATAAAATAAATTTTTTGAAATTAAGTGATATAATTGTAATTCCAGCTACATTAGCCTTAGCTTTAGGAAGAATAGGAAATTTTCTTAATATGGAATTATATGGAACAGTAACAAATGTTCCTTGGTGTGTTAATTTTGCAGATATAATTGGATGCAGGCATCCTTATCAGATTTATTCATTTTTAGGACATTTAATTTCATTTTTTATTTTATTTAGATTAAATAAAGAAGACTATAAAGAAGGAAAAATATTTTTAATTGGAATATTATCATTTGGAATTGTAAGATTTATTTTGGATTTTTATAGAGAAGATTTAAGATATTTTGGATTAAGTTTAGGACAATATTTTAGTATTCCTTTAATCTTAATTTCTTTATATTTTTTAATTAAAAAGTATAGAACAATACCCTGATATTACTCTAAAGTGATTAAAATAAAAAGATTTATAAAGCGTTAGAATTACAATATTTTGGAGTTAAATAAAATGTCTGGATTAATAGAAAATTTAGAAAATAAAGTTAGCGAATCTTGGAATAATCATGGAATTTTTGGTTTATGTCTTATTCCTGGAGCTTTGGTCTTCAAAGCTAGAAAATATGTTAAAGATTATTATGGTATCACAAAAGCTAAAAAATTAAAGACTTATGCAATGACAACTTTAGCGGAATCGATAAAAATTGGTATATATTTCGATATAGCTAAAACCGCTTACGAAATATTCAAGAATTCTTAAATACCTTGTTTCATATCGTATGGTATAGAACAATACCTTAAGCAGCCATAATAATTTCTTCTTCCGAACCTTTAATTAAATTCCAATCTAGCTTTATTAATTGTTTAATAGCAGGATTATTTATGTTTAATTTAAATAAATCTGATTTTCCAACCCTCCTTGTTTTTATTACAATTTTATTTTTCTCTAGTCTATTCCAAAAAGTTTGCAATGTTGAATAGCTTACTCCAGAATTCTTAGCTATTTCTGTTAATGGATAGTCAAATAATTGAAATGTTATTAAGAAATCTAACACTTTAGTAATTGGATTACCTCCAAATACCTCTACAAATACTGTTTCATTTTTCATGATATTATAACAATTTACTCGTTTATAAATATTTCTATTTTTGTTTTTATATTTCAATATTAGAAACATTTAAATATTCTAAAATTTTAATCTGATAATGCAATTTAATAATGAAGATAAAATTAAAGCTACAATTTTATATCATTTAAGAAGAAAAAAATTAATAGGAAATAAACATACGCATTACGATACTATAAAAAAAGGTTTTCCATCACATTTAGGAAAAGAGATAGAAAAAATAGCAAAAGAATTAATTAAAGATGGATTTATAATGACTAAACCAACTTCTTATGGATTACAAGTTTCATTGAATAAAGAAAAAATAAAAGAGATTGAAGATTTTATTACAAAAATTTTAAACATAGAGTTATAATACCTTATTTCATATAGTATTATACAGAACAATACCTTGGTGTGTATACTAAATATAGAATCGCAAGTCTTTTAAATTTTAGTATATTTTGATTTATATGGAATCGAATGAAATTGAAAATCTAAACACTTTTCCCTTAAGAATTTTTGGTGAAGGAAAGAGGTATTTGGCCTGTCCTTATGAATTAGTTTCAAACGACGATATAACAATAAGATTCTATGAAAATAATCAAAAAATAGTTCATTTTGAATTAATTTCTAGGCATGATAAATTTAAAAGACATTTTTTACTTTCAAAAATAAAAGAAAATTACATTCTTACCGCAGGTGGTTGGTTATTTACAGGGCCTGTTGAAGTATTTTCTTGGAAGTCTAAAGATGATCCAAAAGGGATAAAAGATCATGAAAGAGAAGAGATAAATCTCCTAAACCAAATTAAAATGATTCATGTTTCTGGAGATAAGGAAAATGAGACTGGTGGACTAGAAAATGCGGTTGATGAACATATAAAAAGATTGGGGGGTTTAGAAGTTGATTCTCTAACTCTTCTTCAAGCAAAAGAAACTTATGATGCAATTCAGAATCAAGTTCCAAGATATTCTTACGGTCGTGATTAATATTATAATCATTATAATATTTTAAATGCCCATACCATAAATATTATAAACCCCAAAAGATTATTCTTACAATATGGAACAAATTCAAAAATATATAACAAAAGATATGACTATTTCAGAGGTTATTGAAAAGTACCCAAGCACTATAGAGACTTTGCTAATGACGGGAGTTCATTGTATTGGATGTCATGTTTCTTATTTTGAAACCTTAGAACAAGGTATGAAAGGTCATGGTATGATGGATGAAGATATAAACCAAGTTATTAATGAAATGAACGAAGTTGTTAAAAATGAAAATTTAAACAATAATGATGATTTTAAGATAACAGAAAAAGCATCTTCTAAAATTAAAGAGGTTTTAAAAAATAAACAAGGATTAAGGATAGAAGTTATTCCAGGCGGATGTGCTGGTTATATGTATAATATAACTACAGAAGATAAAATAAACAAAGATGATAAGATTATAGAAGAAAATAACGTAAAAATTATCATGGATAATGAAAGTTTTAACTTGCTTAAGGGATCTAAACTAGATTATGTTGATAGCTTACAAGGAGCTGGATTTAAGATTCATAACCCTAATGCTAAATCAACTTGTGGTTGCGGACATTCTTTTGGGTAGATTTAAATAAATTTCTAAATCAGTTTAAATATGAAAGAAATTGACAAGGCCATTGAATCTTTAGAACAAAGAGTTTATGATGAAGCTTTTGAGTATATAGGTATTGAATCTTCTGACAAGAATAAGCTTATGCAGTTAGGACATATATTTCATTTTTTAGGAAAGTTAAAACAATACACCCATGGATTAAGAGTAACCTGTTACACTATTAAAATGATGGATTATTTGGGGATAGATAATATAGATTATAGAAAATCATTTTTTATTGCAGCATTACTCCATGATCACGGGAAAATTAGATTTTTAGATTTAGTTGATAAAGAAAATAATTTTAGTAAGCAAGATAAAGAGCTCATTAAAGGGCATGTAGAAGTGGGTGTTAATATGTTAAGAGGGATTGATTCAATTTCTATGGCAATTATAGAAAGACATCATACTTATCAGAAAGATAGTTATCCTAAAATACTTACAACTCTTGAAACTCCAGAAGTGACTTATTCATCAAAGAATTTAGGGATGTTGGATTATTGGGATAGAGCTTTAATTAAATCAGAGTCTAAAGAAAGCGCAATAGAAAAAATTTTATCTGAATATGGAAATTTGGATTTTAGTTATAGCGGAAATATTTTCCCAAAAAGTTCTAGGACGGGAAAAGAATTAATAAACGAGTTATATGAAGCCAAAATTTTTGGCCATGAAAATCCTTTAAACCCATTTCAAGAACCTAATTCATTTATTTTTAAAAGATAATTTTATATATTAACTCACATTTTTATTTTTATGAAAAAGAAAACAGATTTTAAAGAAATAAAATCTTCAAAAAAAGAAGAAAAACATAAAATAATAATTTTAAATGGGTTTTCTGATTCTCAAATTCATGATTTAATCGAACATTATAAATCAAGTAAACTTCCTAAAGCTATTTTTGCCACTGTAACTGAAATAAGTAAAGAATTTAAAATAAAACATTTGATAAAAGAACTTAAAAAAGAGCATAAAGCAATAAAAAAATTAAAATAAAAAATCTTTTAAAACTATCTAATAATAGCTCTGGTGCAATCCTCTGATGAAAAATAAAAGATAATTTATTTTTCTATCAATGTTGTAAGCAACTAATCTGCAAGTTAACTCAACCTTCTGTGTTGCATAGCTTCTGCATCTGAGGAATGAACCATATTTTCTTTTA
>OBEQ010493103.1_pt1 | contig 46695 bp, 45 predicted proteins | sample 1670901 | NCBI WGS metagenome assembly OBEQ01 (sample SAMEA104232315, study PRJEB22302) | groundwater metagenome | biome: forest; feature: aquifer; material: groundwater | place: USA | collected 2011-08-07 | depth 5.4 m
TTCTGCTGGATTTTTTTCAACTTTGCCCATGAAAATTTTAAATGCACCAAAGACTGGATCAATGAGAGAATCACCTGATGCTAGATATACTTTATCAGAATCAGGGCGAACTGCAATAGTAAAGCCATTGAATGTGGCTAGTAGATCATTATTAATAAAAGATGATTCTGCATACCACCCTGTTGCATCAGTTATTTTTTTATTATCAATCATTATTTCTTTTCCTTTATTTAATTCTATTGTTGTACCATCTCCTGCTTGAAGAGTTATTTTTAAAATTTGACAAGTTCCTATAATACCCGCAACATTAAATACTGCATCAGCATCAATAATTGTATATTTTTTATTCATAATAGTGATTTTTGTTCCAATTAAATCTGCTTTAAAATTAGCTAATGATGTACAATCAAGTGCAATCTTATCTTTAAATGTAACTGTATAATTCCATGCATAATTGTTTGATGAATCTGAGAAAAATAAAAATGGTCCAGCTGTATTTGCATTTGGCACATTATCATCTTGCGTAAATGCAAATACTCCGGTATTCTTATTTGTAAATTTTAAATATTGAGAATATGAAACAGTTTTTTGATTTGTCCCCTTATTATCAATAAATTGCTGATCTTTGAATAAAAGAGGAAGTTCCGTTGAACCAATTAGGGGATCAATTTGATTAATGCTCTGATTATAAAATAAATTATTTTTTCCAAATTCGTATGCATTAGAGAATTGATAGTTTGATTGAGCACATTCTGGAACAAGACAAGCACCATTTATGCAAGCGTTTTGACATTTGACTCCTGTCCATTCATAATGTATTGGATCTTTACAAAATCCCTCTGCCAAATAAGTAACGAAACCACTTTGATAGCAATAATCCGTTAACTGAGTATAATCTCCATCTGTATCTATACCCTTAACAGTTGTTTGTATATTGAGAGAATCCTGAGAATATGTGTTACTTTCCGCCATATCTGGATCATACGTTTTATCTGGATCAATGCATTGCTGCGAACATGCACCATCATAACAAATTTCTCCAGCCGGACAATGAGTAAATACTGTTGAGATAGTATTATCTGGCAAACAAGTAGCTTCATAAAGTACATCTTTTCCTTCAATAGGATTACAAAGATCTGTAACATTAATAATTTGAGATTTGTTCTCTGTTGAAATGCCAGTAACTGTTGTTTTAATTGAAATATTGTAACCATCAGGGTCAGTACAAATAACTTCTCCTGTACATGCTTGCAATTGATCTTTTAATTCAGGATAATTATTGAGCCAACATAAATAAGATGAGTATAATTTTTGAGTTTCTGAACAATAATAATACTGTAAATCAAATGGACATTTTGATTCAACTTGATTATCGACTGGTTCAATTGCTTTGTCTAAACATTTTGCTTGCTCTGGTGTTAATTCTTTAAAATCTTTGCAGTAGTCAACTTTAATGCAAGCGCCATCATCACATTTGTCGAGTGATTTTGGAACTTTTTTGATATCTGTTACTGTGAGACTTACACCATTTATATTTTTACCAATCTCACCATTTAACGATTTAGCTATCCAATAAGATTGACCATCATATAAAAGATTACAAGAATCAAGAGCTTCATTCGTTTGTACAAATGTAACCACATGACCATTTACTGTTCCTGATTTACCTTTTAGTAATGTATCACCATGCGCCCAACCACTATTACCATTAGGACCTGCACCAGAAAATGTTAATTCGCAAAATGTATCAGCAGTGCAATCATATTCACTTTCTGCTGCACCTTTATCGTTACAAACTTGCTCTTCAAGAAGCATCGTTGAGTTTCCTTGTGCATCTTTTTTACAATAATCATTAAAAGAAGCTTTTATTGGATTACCTGATTCATCGACGCCATCAGTTGTAACTGTACCTTTACCGAAATAATCAGAACCATCAGAATCTTTGCAATTATTCTTTACAGGACAAGCTTTGCAAGTTTTCCCACCACAATCAGTTCCAGTTTCATCGCCATTTTTAATTCCATCATTACAGTTTTGACCATTAATACAGACTCCATTTTTTACATCGCAACCAAATGGACATTGATACATTTTCCAAAGTTTATCAGTGATATGCACTAAATTTTTTGGATCATAATTTTGACATGACCATTCTTTTAAATATATTTTATCTTTGCAAGCATCTGGTTCTGTTTTTACTTTTACAATTGCCTTGCCATTTTCCGTTACTAATTCACTGTAGGTAATTTTACCAAAAAGATTAGGATTAAAAGTGTTTTGATTCACTTTTGGTTTTGCTGCACCTATATAATCTGTATCAGAACACGTTGGAAGTTGAATTTTATCGAGACGACCATGATATGCTTGACCAACGAATTCTGCACCACTTTGAAACGAAAATGAACTAAAAGCTCCTGCTAAATAAGAAATAAAGAGTATTGCAAGTATTGCGAACACAACAATAATTACAAATGATGAACCCCTTTTTTCTGCCATTATTATCAATATTTAGATCATTTTTAAACTAATAAGTATAAAAAGATTACTATTTCCGAAAATTTTATATAATTAGCTGGATTATATGATAATATGCAACAAGAACTAAAACAAATAATGGAAAGATTAGATCATATGGAAAACGATTTACACTACATAAAAAAACATTTAACCGATGGAGATCTTGTTTTGACAGAAGATGATCTTGAAGCATTAAAAGATGCAGAAAATGATTTTAAACAAAGTAAAACAAAGAGGCTTATTTAATTATGTATTCTGTTGACAAATCAGAAAATACCGATAAATTCTTAGAAAAATTAGATAATCATATCAAAGAAAGAATCATTGAAAAATTAAAAAAACTCGCAGAAAATCCAATACCATCAGATACTAAATTCATTACGAGAAACCAAAATAATGAAAAAATATTTCGTTATAGAATTGGTGATTTTAGAGTCCTTTATACAATTAAAGAAAAAGAAAAAATAGTTCTTATTGCAAAAATAGACAAAAGAGCAAAAGTATATGATTGAAAAAAAATAATCTACTTCCCTTTCTTCTCATCCGTTGTCTTGATTACTTTGTCGAGTATTTTTTTAATGACATCATCAGTTGTCAATCCTTTTCTTTCTGCTTCGAAATTTAACACAATTCTGTGACGTAAAACTGGATATGCCATTTTTTCAACATCTTTGACACTGACGTGACTTCGACCATTCATTAATGCAGTTGCTTTTGCTGCAAGGATTAAACCAATTGAAGCTCTTGGTGATGCACCATACTCAATGAATTCTTTTTCTGAACGTGTTAAATTAACAATTTTAACAACATCCTTTGCTAAGTCATCTGCAATTGGAACTTCTCGGGTAAATTTTTGCAGTGCTAAAAATGAGTTTTTCCCTAATATTTTCCGAATAGGATCTTCTTTTACAATTTTCGTATAACGCTTGACAATTTCAACTTCTTCATCATATGTTGGATATTTAACCAAGATTTTCAATAAAAAACGATCAGTTTGGGCTTCTGGAAGAGGATAGGTTCCTTCCTGTTCGATTGGGTTTTGTGTTGCTAAAACGAAGAATGGACGATCAAGCTGATAGGTTTTGTTTCCTACAGTTACTTGTTTCTCCTGCATTGCCTCGAGCAATGCAGACTGGGTTTTTGGCGTTCCTCTGTTAATTTCATCTGCAAGAAGTATGTTTGAGAAAACAGGTCCTTCTTGAAATTTAAAAAATCTCTTTCCACCTGATTCTTCAATAATTTCAGTACCTGTAATATCGGACGGCATTAAATCTGGAGTACATTGGATTCTTGTGAATTTCATTTCCATGACTTGCGATAATGTTTTGATTGTTAATGTTTTTCCGAGTCCAGGATAGGATTCAAGCAATGCATTGCTATCTGCAAGCATTGCAACAAGAATTTGTTCAATAATATCTCTTTGACCAATAATAACCTTATCCATTTCAGCGAATACTGCATCAAATGTCTTTTTTAATTTTTCAATTTCAATCATAATAAAAACCTCTCTTAATTGTTATGGAATTCCCCATCGCTCCTGATGATTGTGTAATATCGATGTTTAAATCAATGGAGTTCCATAACCTTAAAAATCCCATCTTTTAATAAACACATCAATACCACAACTTTGTAGTGTTTGGGATTTTTATTGCGCAGCATCTGCTTTTCTGATACTGCTAAAGTAATCTCTAATATAAATTCTTTTCTTTTTTGAAAGCTGTTCTTCAAAGCTTTTGTCTGATGATTTAAATAAGTCTTCAGGAAGCTTTTCATTCTTTTTTAAAAGATTGTTATTCCGCAGCTGCATAAGATCGTTTAACTCATTCAATTGCTGATCCTTGTTAATATCATTGATATTTGCATTTGCATCAAGCAATGATTGTGAAATATAGCCTTTTAAGAATTTATCCCTTAAATTAAAATTAAGATTTAAATGGTTAATCATACCTTCTAAATCAATCACTTGCACATGATAAACACCTAAAAAAATATTTGCGACTGCGAGAATGCACATAACTGTTGTTATTTTAAATAACTTTTTCATGTCAATAAATGTTGAAATTCGAACTTCTGCTAAATCTTTAATAACTGTCTCCCGCAATTTATTAACCATAATATTATCAAATAATAATGTATCAGCAACTGTTCGTAATTTTTCTGCTAAAAAGGGGTTTTTTGTTTCAACATCACGCAATGATTTATTGTTTACTCGTTTATACCCTTTATAGAGAAAATAACCAATTGCTACCAAAATTGAAAGATTTTTATAAAAATTGATAAGCAATAGAATTGAATAAGTTAGAAGAAATACAACAATTGACTCTAAAAATGTAGTTAATAAGATTACTTTGTTTTGTGTTGAATATACTTCGTGTAATGCTGATTTTATTTCTTCCATTATTATTCACACTCTTGGAGGTTTATATATCTTTTTAATTCTCTGTGAAATTTTTTAATTAATTGATTTTAATTAGTAGTGCAAGCAACTAAGCTTGCTTTATATTGCGGAAATTTGTCCTGTAGACATTGATATAATGAATATTCTCTTTGCGCATCAGTACAGTAGTAATATTTTAAGTCTAAAGGACAATTTGCTTCAACTTGATTGTCAATTGGTTCAATTACTTTGTCAATGCATTTGTATTGCTCAGCTGCCAACTCTTTCAAATCTTTGCAATAGGATAAATCAAGAATACAGGCACCATTATCACATTTTTGCAATGATACTGCTGTTTGTTTTAAATCAACTACTTTGATAATTATATCACCAATAGTTTTTTCAATGTTTTTCTTTATCCAGATTGGTTCAGAATCAATTAATAATTGACATGAATCAACGCCATCTTTATTATCTGTATCACTTATTTTTTCAAGTTTAATTTCATGGCCACCTATATTGCTGATTGAGTGATGCTTTGATGCCCACATCCATTCACCATTTGGATTTACTGCAGTATTGTTATTTCCTTTAATATATAATTTACAAAAACTATCCAATGTACAATCGTACTCTACTTCTGCTGGGCCTTTATCATTGCATACTTGCTCTTCAAGAAACATTGTCGGATTTCCTTGTATCTCTTTTTTACAGTAATCATGCAGATATACTTTCTCTTTATTTTCTTTGTTTGATTCATCAGTTATTTCTGCTTGCGCTGTAACAACTCCAGTATTAAAATAATCAAGACCATCTGAATCTTCACAAAATTGTTTTTCTGGGCAAGCCTTGCAACTCTTTCCACCACAATCGATTCCTGTTTCATCACCATCTTTGACGCCATCATTACAATTTTGTTCTGTAAAACAGTTTCCATTTTTTTCATCACAGCCAAAATTACAAGCATAGATGCTCCATAGTTTATCAGTGATGTGCACTAAGTTATTTGAATTATAATTTTGACATGACCATTCTTTGAGATGAATTTTATCCTTGCATACATCTGGTTCTGTTTTTTCTTTTATAATTGATTTACCATTCTCTTTTACAAGTTCGTCATAAGTGATTGTTCCAAATTTAAAAGGATTAAAAGTATTTTGTGAAAGTTTTGGTTTTGCTGCACCTGTATAATCTGTATCAGAACAAGTAGGAAGATTAATCTTATCGAAACGACTACGATATGCTTGCCCGACAAATTCCGCATTACTTTTTAAAAAAAATGACTGAAAAGCTCCTGCTAAGAAAGAGATTAAGAGTATTGCAATTATTGTGATAATTGCAAATACAAATAATGATACATCACGTTTTTTATTACTCTTTTTTGCCATGAATGGGAATTGATATGATTGATAGGATTATATGATTTATAAGATAAATAATTGATAAATGAGTTGATGAAAATGAATTGACGATAATGATTTAATGATTTAAAATAATTCAACCGCTAATCGCATCAAAGCAGGTGATTGTATTATCATCACTCTTGCAATGATTTATTTTGTCCTGTAATTTTCTTAAAGCTTCTTTCTTTTGATTTAAAACATCAATGTCTTTATTGAGCTTGTCAATCTCTGCCAAATTTAATGAAACTTGCATTGTTGCATTATTATATTGCGCTGTCACTTTTGCGAGATTATCTTTTGTATCCTGCAACTCGCTTTTATGCGCCTTTAATTCTTTTTCTGTCTGCGATAATTCCCCTTCTGTCTTCTCGTAAATTTTATTGTATTCGCCTTGTGCTTTTTCTAAGAATACTTGCGTTTCATTGATTTCACTTGTGAGATTTTCAACTTTTTGATTGCATTGGAATAACTGATTACTTGTTGTTGATAAATTATCACCTGTTGCTTTCAATTGCTCTTCAATTGTTGAATAATTAGTATTAATCTCTCCCAAACTTGATTGGTAAATAATTACCAGCGCTACAATAATTGCAGCAATAACGATAATTATTGCTAATAATTTAAAATTAACATCAGTTTTCATATAACCCATTGAACTCACCTAATTGATTTTTATCGATTAATTAATTTATCTATTCTTTTTATTTCTTGATTAATTGTTTTATCTATTATTTTATTCTCTATTCTTTTCCATGATTCTTCGAATAATTATTTCAATTAAAAAAATGATGATTGCTGCAATGATAAAATACCAATCTATGTAAATTTTATTAACAATATCAAGTTTTGCATTGTTTTTTGTTTTTTCAACAATTGTGTTGATATCTTGAGCGCCAAATGATAATCCGCCTGTTTTTTCAACTAATACTTTTAATGCATCTTCATTATAGCCTATGTATTTATACTCATCAGGATAATTAACAGGGAATTTTTTCTGCAAAATTGTGTCAATACCAATTGTCGCTGGTACAATATAACATTCATAATAATTTTCAATTGGAACAAAATTGCATCGTTCAGATGTTGGAACTGCATTTCCTTTGTAATTCACTAATGTTTTTTCATTGACAATTGCATCGTCAACACGAACATAGGTTTCTTTATTTCGATTAGGATCGCCAACTGCCCAATCAAATGTTCTGTAAATTACATGAATATTATTTTGTGTATACAATTGTGGCGCCCATTCAGCACCATCATCTGTTGAAATAACTGCAACTTTATTGTAACTGTTTGCAGTGATAATAGGAATACCAGTACCTGTTGTGACTAATGTTTGACCATACGCTGTTGGAATTACTTTGTTATAATGGACAAGACTTGCATCAAGCTTTGGCAATCCATAGGTAATCCAATGATTTTGATCTGAAATAATTAAATTTTTTTCAAATAATTTGTCAACGTCAGTAATTTCTTTTAAATATAATCCTCGACCATAGGAACTAATTGCCTGTCTGCTTGGCACTAATGCAGAATCATCAAGGTAAGAATTTTTTTCATCATAGCTGTGAATACGAATACCTTTTTCACGCTCTGCTTTGATGTATTCAATTGCCATCAATAAAACATCTTCTTTGATTGCACCGTCGGTAATAACAACAATATTATTATTGCCTTCAATTCCTTTGAAGAGAGCACCTGCATCTTTAATACCTACATCTAAATTAGCAGGACGATACCAGATAACGCCATCAATCATTGAAGCATCATCTAAATCAACCATTTTTTGGATCATTGTATTTGCCTGTGAAATATCTGCAAAGTCAGAAATAATTTTTGTATCATGGGCAAACCGCATGATACCGACGTTAATTTTTTCTTTTCTCATGCTTAATTGTGTTATTAATTGCTGCGCTATCTGTTCTTCAGGAGATAATTGCTCTGGCGTAAATCCTGATGCATCAAGTAAAAAGAGAAAATTAAAAGCTACATTTTTTTCATCTTGAACTCCTGCTTCAACAGGCAATAATAAATCAATTTTTGATGGCACTTGAAATGAATTATCACCGCCAATGACGACTAAGCCATTGCCATTGTCAACAAAATCTTCGAGAAGCTTTGATTCTTGATCAGTAATTGCATTCATTCTATCGTCGATAACCACTGCGAAATAACCTGCTAATGATGAAGGAAGTGATGCCTGCTTTACGACATTATATCTTGATTGAAGAATGTCATCTACTATCGAATTTTTTGTTGATAGATATAACACTTTTGGTTTTTCAACAACTTCAACTACTTTGTAATAAACATTATTAATCTCAAAATGATCTTTTGTTAATATTCTTGCAATAATTGTATGATCTCCCAATTCATTAAACTTTATTGACAAAGGAGTTTTATCGACTGCAACATCTTTCTCAAATGCAGCTTTATTATCAATCATCACTTGCACTTTTACCGGCTCTTTCATGTTGTGCAAAATAATCTTATACGGATATTCTGTATCGACAATTGCTGTTTTTGCTGCATCAATCTCTATTGAAACATCTTTTTCTTTTTCTTCAAGCTTTACAATATTAATAGTTGCATTAAATTTATTTGCTAACACTGCAACATCTTGGAAAAGCATGCTATTCTTTTGATTGTTCCCATCACTTACGACAAGAAGATTTTTTCGATGCAATTGCCGAAAAATCTCATCCCCTAAAGGCGAAGATAAACTTGAGCCGATGAATTTAACTTGCGTTGGCACTTGCTTGTCTAACTGCTTTTGAAAATCATTGATTGGAAAATTAAATAATTCCATTGAAGTTGAATTATCATAGAGAATTAACACTTCAGGATTTCCATCACTTGATTCTTTTTTCTCTACAAATGGAGAAGTTAATGCTATTACTAACAAACCAATTACTAATGAACGGGTGATTAGGATCAGCAAACGTGCTTTTCTTTTTCTTCTTTTTTCAATTTCATCAAAATGGACAAAATTAATAATTAATAAAATAATCAACAAAATAAAGAGCGGTATGAATAAGAAAAGCAGATATATCTTCTCAAATTTTAATGTTGCGAGTAATTCTAATACCATCTTTTTAATCTCCCTATTTTTTCCCTTATTATTTATAAATCTCCTCTTATTTTAATGTATAATAATTCTATAAATAATATTGCTAAAAATGCATAGACTAAATACGGCAAAATCCTTAATTTTTCTTTGCTTTCTGTTTGGTCAAGAGCATAGACTTGTGTTTTTAATGCTTCATTTGCGATATTAATATTTGATTCTTTTTTATCAAGCAGATTAACTGCTACTTGCTTATTCTTAATTGTATAAATACCAACTTCATCAAAATCAAGCGTTCCCACTTTTTCATCTTTTGTCGGCGTTTTAATTGGCAATAGATCTTCGAATACTAATTTTTCATGAATTTTATAGTTTAAATTTGAAACACTTTGCTTTTGAAGCAAATAATCGATTGCTTGCTGCCAAAATACCGGATAGGAAACTTGATAGCGAAATTTACTTTCTTCGTCATAAATTCCGTAGTAAAGGACAAGTCCATTATCATAATCACTGAGTAGAATCAATGATTCATTTCCCGGAGTTGCGGCTAAAGTGATTCCTTTTTTTGGTTTTATTTTTAAATATTTATTTACTTTTGAAAAGCTGACATCAGTTGTAATCTCTGCCATTGATAATTGATTGAATACATCAGTTTCAGCTCCCTTTCCAATAAAATCTGCAGGGATAATGCTTGCAACTTGCGTATCCTTCAAATCATCTTGCGCTGTAATGATCAAATTTGTTTTTCCTTTTGAGACTGATTTTTCAATGTTTTCAAGCACTGAAGAAGGTACCTTTGATTTATCAAACCCATCAAGGATAACAATATCATGATTAATAATTGGCAATTTCGGAGGCTGTGCAACTTCAACAGTAACATGATTATTCCAACCTGACTTGTATGACTCTAATACTGGAATTAATGAACTTTTTTCTTTATTCGTAATCAATAAGATTCTTTTTTCTTCAATTGTCGGGTAACTAATATATGCGGTATTATCAAGCGCAAAATCATCATCAACAGTTAGAGAAATTTTATTGATTCCAGGAATTGGTTTAAAGCTTACTTTTGTCGTAACTTCTGGAGAAATTTTGACTTGCTGTTCCTCATTGTCATTAAATTTTACTGCAAAAGATTCTTCTTTATTATTGAAATTTTCAATTGTTGCAATCACTGCATCTTCTTCTAATTGCAAGTCAACAATGCCAACATTATTTGCTGTGCCTTTTTTAACGTCGATAAATTTAACAGTGCCACCTTTTGCTTCAACGGTTTTTCGCGCGATATCTGCTTCTAAACCTTCTGTTGTGATAAAATCACTAATCACAACGATAATTCCTTTTTTATCCTTGAGCAGATCACTTGCTGTTAAAATTGCATTTCCTATATTTGATAATGAAGCTGTTTGTTTAAGATTATTCACAATATCTTCTGCATCTGTTTTTTTTCCTGAATCTAAAATAACAAAAGGTTCATTTCCTACGAGAATTATGCTTATTTTTCCATTCATATTATTTAACGCTTCACTTTTCATACGATCAAAACGTGTTGATAAGCCATCTTTTACAGCCATACTTGCACTGATATCTAATACTAAAACAGTATTTTCTGACTGCTGCTCAATATTTGTGTGAAAGAATGGCTGCGTTGCTGCAATTGCAAGCAAGAGTAAAAGCAAAAGATGCAAAAAGAATAACACTTCAGCAATTAATCGACGAAAAAAAGATTGTTTTTTTGCTTTTCCAATCTGCTTCATAACGAAAATGAGAGAAGGAACAGTTCGCTCTCTTGGTTTTGGCTTGATTAAATAAACTAAAATAAGTATTGCTATTGCTATAAATGCGTACAATCCTTTTTGATTGTCAATATTTTGCAATACTGCCGTAAACCATGACACTGACTTAAACCCCTTTTTATGTTATAAACTTGAAAATTATTAAATAAATCATTCTTATTAAATCATTCTTATTTAAAATTAAGGAAGAAACTCTTTTAATTTAAGCTTTTCGTTTCCTGAATTATTATCTTTTATTTTATCATTCCCTTTTTTATCACTCTTTTTCTTTGATTCATGTTGATTGTAAACTGCTTTTTTTATTTGTTCAGCATCAGGTGAATGCGCTTTTATTTCATCGTCATCAAAAGTAACTTCTTTTGTTTCTGTGTGATCTACTTCTCCATGATCTGCTTCTGCATGATGCGTATGATTCGTTTGATGATGACTACTCTGTCCATGAATTATAGGATGATCAATCTCTTTAGGAACTCCTTTCTCAGAATGATTATTGCTTTGATCTGAATCATCTAATTCTAATTGATGATTTTTCTCGCTCTGCATTGATTTTTTATCGTGCAAAGCTTTTGCTTTCTGGAATGGAATATTTTTCTTTGAAAACATCACAAGGATTGAAGATGCAACAAAAGAAATAACGATGTTCAGCGTTAATAAAATATTTTTATCAGTTAATTTATAGATTGTTGTTGCAGAATCAAGATACATAAATAAACCAATTGCGATTAAGACTATTACGACTGGTGTAACCTGCAAAACTAATGGCTGATGAACATAATTAAGAATCACATACAGAACGAGTAATACAAAAATTGCCGGTGCAAATGCAGTGAAAACTAGCAAAATGTTTTCATTTGCAGCTACACTCATTATAAAAATGAGTACTAACACGATAATAAAAACGAGTGAAAAAAGCAATGATATAGGATATTGCTTTAATTGCTGTTCTTGTTTATAATCTACATATTCACCGCTTTTTACTGACTTCAGAGCGTTATCAATCAATAGTTGATTATGGCCTTGGCGTTTTAATGCTTTTTTTATTGCTTGCAATGAGAACCCAAGATCAAGCTGTTTTTTCGTATAATCAATCAGCATATTCTGCACGTATATTGCAAGATCTTCTCGAATCATTTCTTTATCTTTTTTTGTAAAACTATCAAGTGTTTTTTTTGGCTTTACTGATTTAAATTGTTTTGTTATTGTAATAATCAATTCTTTTTTATAACCATAATGAACTAATGCTTCCTTAATATCAGCTAATTCATAGCCATTATCTAATTGAAATTCAACATAGGTTGCAAGCTGCTGCTTGAGATAATTATCATCCATTTTCTTTTTTGAGGAGGGAGGATATATATAGTTTTTGGTTCAAAAAATTTGGTTTTTGTAAAAGCCAAGATTTTTAGATTTTTAGATTAGATTTATAGATTTATAATCCACTTAATTTAAATACTCTTGTTTATTTAAGAAGTTACTAACATAATAAGGTGGCTTTATGAAAAGACTCAATATCGCATTTGTTTGCGACTCAATAACGCATTTAACTGCTGGTTCTATGATTTCAACACTGCAATTTGCAGAGCAACTGAAAGAACGAGGACATACAGTAATTATTTTTGCAGCAAAAGAAAAAAATAAACGAGAGATCACTTTTTATAAAAAAATGAAAGTGTATCGATTTCCAGCAATTATGATGCCAGGATCACAAGGGCAATTTTTAATATCATTTCCAAGAGCCGCAAAAGTAAAACAAATATTACTCCAAGAAAAAATTGACATTATTCATGTCACTGACCCGACACCTTCTGCACTTCTCTCTATTAAAGCAGCAAAAGAATTGAAGATTAAAATAGTTGCGCATAATCATGCACAGCCTGAGAATGTAAAACTTTCTTTTTCCAAAAATAAAATATTCAATAATATATTTTACAAATATCATTTGTGGGCTTATCGAAATGCAAATGTGATTATTTGTCCCTCACTTTTTGCTCAGCGATTATTAAAAGAGAATAATTTTAAAGCTAAAATTGCAGTGATTAGCAATGGTGTTGATCTTTCGCAATTTAAACCTACAGATAGTTCTTCTTTTGTCAAAAAATATCAGCTTCCAAAAGATTATAAGAGAATACTTTCTCTTGGAAGATTAGAGCCAGAGAAAAGTATCCATACAATAATAGAAGCAATGCCGCTGATATTAAAAAAAAATAAAAAAGTACAATTGTGGATTATTGGCGATGGATCGCTAAAAAATGAACTTGCAATACTCTCTCGAAGATTAGGGTTAGAAAAAAATATACTTTTTTTTGGAAAATTACCGCATGATGAAGTTGTTATGCCTTACAATGCATGTGATTTATTTGTGTTGCCGTCAATTGCAGAAGTAGAAGGAATGGTTGTGCTTGAAGCAATGGCATGCGGAAAACCAATAATTGTTTCAGATTCTCAAAGAAGCACTTCTTCACTATTCGTGAGAAATAATGGCCTTTTATTTCAATTGCAGAATCCAAAAGACCTTGCTGAAAAAGTTCTGCAATTATTAAATAATGACCAATTGCGAGAGAATATGGGGAAACAAAGCATTGCTATTGCAAATGAATACAGCTTGTCCTCAAGTATCGATAAACTCGAGAAAGTATATTATTCCTTGGTTAATGATTATGGCAAAAAATAATATTACTCAAAAAGTATCTTGCATAATTCCAGCGCATAATGAAGCAGAAAGAATAGGCAGTGTGCTCCAGGTTGTTTCTTCCCATCTGCTTATTTCTGAAGTTATTGTCGTGCAGAATTTTTCAACAGATAACACTTCTGCAGTTGTGAGAAAATTCATTCAAAAGAAGAATAAAATAACTAAAAAAATAATATTGCTTGAAGAGTATAAACATCCTGGTAAATCCTTTGCAATGTACAAAGGGGTTCTGCAATCAAAATATCCTGTTATTTTATTTCTTGACGCTGATTTAATCAACCTACAGAAAAAACATATTACTAATCTTCTTCAACCAGTGCTTAAAAATGAGGCTGATATCACTATTGGCTTTAGGGATGATCCCTTGCTGATTTTTCGTGCTCTTGGCTTTGATCCTTTCGGAGGAGAAAGAGCGCTTAAAAAAAAACTGTTTTTAGAGATGCCAAACTGTAGCGATGCACAATTTGGCATAGAATCTCTCTTAAATAATTATATTGTTAAACAAAATAAAAGAGTAGGAATTGTTACAATGGATAAAGTAAAGCATACTATGAAATACAAGAAAAGAGGATTAGTAAAAGGCTGGCAGTATGAAATACAAATGCACAAACAGATTCTTCGAAGTATTTCAATTACTCGACTTTTAAAAGATGTATACCTTTTAAAAAAAAGAATTATTGTTTATGGAAAGTAAAAATTATTCTTTTTTAGAGAAAAAATGCAATAACTGAACAGAAAATAGCAAAATGAATAAATCGAGGAATGATTGCATAATATGTAAATTCTTTAACGCTCATCTTGAAAATACCACCGATGATTGGAAAGTAGGGAAGAGGTGATAATGCTACAAAAGTAATGCCCATTTTCCCGTATTTTTCAAACCAAAGAATACTTTTTCCATAATTATTCTTGTGAATATATTTGCCAATTATAGCGTCACCATATTTTCTGCCAATTGCATAAGCAATGTAATTTGCACTCAAGGCACTCACAACCATAATTATAAATAAATACCAAAAATGTAATCCAAAAAGAAGTGCTATTGTAAAAGGCACGAGTCCACTGATGAATGGCTGCGGTAAAATTTCTAAGAGAAAAACAATTACAAAAAAACCTGTATAGCCCCAAAGACTTATTTCTTTTTGCAAAAAATTACTTAATAGATTTTGCAAAGCAGTATAATAGAAGATGAGGAAAGCAAATACAATTACTGCAAGTATCCAAATTAATAATTTATTCTTGTTCATTGTTCCTCTTTTAATTGCATTTTTAGTGATTATATTCTGAAAAATTATATCCTGAAATGGTTTTATAGTAATTGTGAATTATTATCGAACAATTGTTCACAATTACTAATAAGCAAATGTGCTGATTATTATTCAAATATTTGTCACATTTGCTCTATTGATGGTACTATTTTTATTAAAAATAGAAGCAATGCAAATTAATGTGCCGTGCTGTTTTGGCGTGCAAATACCCTTTACAGTAGTATTTCCATAACTTCTTTCACAGCTGTCACCTTGCGTGAGGCCTTCACAAGCAGTTTTTGCATGCTTACTTACATTCTTAAAAAGAGTAATATTGAGAATCATTAAAGAGAGAGCAATAACTACTGTAAATAAACATATTGTGATGATCAGTTTTCGTTTCATTTTTTTCACTTTCCTTTATTCTGTTGTCAATTGATTATTTTTATATCTTTTTATATTTTTGAATAAAACTTTTTTGAAATTGCTTTTTGAAAAAAATAATAGCATAACCAAAAGAGAATCGTGATCACAAATAATGTTATGATTATGACTGTCATGTAATGCGTGTAATTTGAAAATATTGAATTAAATGCAAATCCTGCATAAAATCCAACAAGTGTGAATACAAGTGAATAAAAAAAACTGATGATAAATGAATACCACAGAAATATTTTGATATCCATATTAATAACTCCAGCAAGAATCAACCCCGGTGTTGGAAGTGGAGGGATAATTTTGATAATTGTAAGAGCTTTTCCAGGGCTTTTTTGGAGTCGGAGCTCAACTTTTTTTATTAAACCGCTGCCCATATTAAACTTTTTAAAATATTTATCAATCACTGATCTTCGAGAAAACTTCCCAATATAATAATAAATAATATCACCAATGAAATTTCCAAGCACTGATAAGATAAATATTATAAAAATATTAAATATTCCAAGCGAAGCTGCGAATGCGGCTATCGTTGTAATCAATGGTCCTTCATATACCATAATCAGAAAAACTAACCAATAACCATGAATCTGTAGAAAATGAAGAACAACTTCGCTTGTGTTTGCATCAGCACTTGGGAAAAAAACCATTGTACTTATTTAATAATAGACGAGTTAATAAATCTTTTTAGTTTTCTCTTTTTTGTGATAATTCATTATTAATTTTCTTTTTGTAGTATTTAACAAGATAGTAAGTTATTATGTAACTAATTAAGGAAACACTTATTGCAAGAATTAAATTACCGACTAAAAATGGCTTGAGATAATGCTTGATGTAGTTCCATGTTATTAAATGCCAAGAAATTTCAAGGCTAGCTGTGTTAAAAATCATACTCCCTATTTTAAGACTTACTGAATAGATGAGTGGTGTTACTAAAGGATTTGCCAATGCTAATCCTATGAATAAAGCAACTTTATTTACCCTAAAAAAAAGAATTATTAGTAATGCCAAAAAAATATGCAACCCAAGCAGTGGAAGAATGCCGAGAAATAATCCAAGAGAAACACCTAAAGCAATCTCATAAGGTTCTGTTTTCACTTCTGCAATTTGCTCATACCACTGCCTGTAAATTTCCTTGAAACTTGCTTTTTGAATCAATACTTTACCGTGTGAATAGAGCTTTTTACCCTGCAAATCAAGATGATAGATAAATTGCTTACTTTTTTGATTAATGTTTTGCTGCTGCTCTTGGAGATGAGAATGGATTTTTTTTAAAGAGTCGTTCATGAAAATATTAGGCGATTGTGGTATATAAATGTTGTTTGATTCAAAAAAATGAGTTTTATAGTCTGCAGCTTGCTGAAACTCATTTTTAAGAGTAAAAATCTCAATTGGAAAGCCCCACCATTTACTGTGAAATTTTATTCATTCTTAAGAATATATGTTTATTTTTTGACATTAAATTGACTATAATTTTAAGTAATTAGGAATGTTCCATTTTGTGAATTTACAGTGTGAGACTCTCACTTACTATAATATATTAGCCGAGAAATTCCCAATATTTTTATAATACCACTTGTTTTAATCCAATAAATGCCCGTGTAGTATAGCTTGGATAGTACATAGCCCTGCGGAGGCTATAGCCGGAGTTCAAATCTCCGCATGGGCGTTTTCTTCTCGATAATATTTTTTGATTTAATTAATTTAATTGTTAATCCTATTTTTAATTGAATTGGTACTTTTATTATCTTTTCTGTTTATTCTCAAGCATTCGTTCTTTGTTCTCTTTTCTGATTTGGTATTGCATGGCAAGCGTTGCTTTGAAATGACGCATGTGGGCTCTGAGAATGTGCGCTGCAGGAATTACTTTGAGAGGGAATAGTGTTTCTTTTCCAATGACTAGGTTTTGTTTTTTAAGAATATTATCAAGAAAATCATCAACATTGTCTGCGATGGAGCAAGTAACAGTTCTGCCTAATTGGAATAATGAATGAGAATCACTGCCACCAGTAATTGCTTTTTTTTCTTTTAATGTATAATCGATTGCTTTTTTATTTAGTTTGTGGGGCATACAACCTGAGATTACTTCTAATGCATCAACCTCTTTGAGAATTGACTCGTCAAAGACATGTTTTGTGATGCATTTGCCTAAGCCACAATAGCTTCCTTTGTAACCAAAGGGGTGTGGAGCTGAGACAATGCAATTATAATTTTCTGAAATTTCAAGAATTTTATTAACACTTAATTTTGTTGCGCTAATTGGATTTGCCAGACGATTTGGCTGGATATGCTTTTTGTGGAATTCTTCCAATTCTGAAATCGTGTAAAAATAAAATAAAAGATGAGCGCCTTCAATGCAGGTCAATTCCATACCTGGAACAACCATAACACCTAGTTTATTTCTGCTTGCAACTCTTACGCCTTTTACTTCATTGTGGTCGGTAACTGCAACATTTATTTCTTGCTTTGCTGCTCGCTTGATGATGGCATCCATTTTTGTAACAGTGTCAGAGAATTCAGAATGTAAGTGCATGTCGACGGGCATAAAACCATCATCACGCAATGTTTCAATTAAACCGAGCTTTGGCTTTTGGAAAATAATAGAATTTGTGATAAAATCTTCATAATTCATTGTGAATTGTATTCTTGGGAATGGGATTTATAAAAGTTGTCTTGCGAGAGGCTCTGGAGAAAATTTGAGTTCAGAATATGAATTCAGATTACACTCTATACAGCACAAGCAATGCATCGTCTGCTATTCTTTTTTTCTTTGAGCTGCTCATCGGTGTTATAGTTGGTTCTCCGATGAGATCTCTGAATAATACAAAACCTAAATCAGACAGAGCTGTGTAATTGTGCTGCTTTTGTAATTCACCCAAGTGAGTTAAAATAGAGGCTGAAGTGGTGTATTTTTTTTTCATGCAACCGTCAGTGAATAATCCTACGATATCACCAGATGAACAACTTTCGGTTGCATATTGTGGTTTACCGCTGTATCGCCATTGATGGTCAAGATAGCCAAACTGCCAATTAATAGGACTAGCAGATATTGATGAATTTTGATTTTTGCCGCCTAAGATTATACCAAGCAATGTTGTTGCGCCGAGCAATTCTTGTTCTATTGCATTTTTATGAAGCTGATTAAGGGTTAAAGAATATTGTTTTCCATTTTCAGTTTCAAAAGCATCAGTTATTTTTTCAACTATTACTTCTCTACTCAATGCTTCTCCATAAAATGCAGTATGATCTCCAATATTATTAAAAAGATTATTTATTGTTTTTGCTGTAATTGCTGTTGAATTCAGTAATCTTATTTGTTCTTTGAATCCCTGCACTATTTCATAAGCTGCCATTTGTGCTGCAATTGTTTGCGAGACACCATCAGCAATGAGAATTGCTTTGACTTTTTCTTTTTCATCCAAAAGAACAGTGCCGTAATCTTGGCAATTAATTAGATTTCCATCACTGTTTGCACGAAGCATTATTAGTTGATCATTGAATGAACTTATTTCAATCATAAAACCATTGTAGTCGTATAAAGCAGTTATTAGTGATAGCGGTTCAAAATGATGAAATGGTGTTAAATATTCATGCAATGGATTAATGAATCCAGCTTCTCTTGGAAGGGGAGCTGAAGAAAGAATTCTTGAGAGACCGAATTGTTCTAATCCAGTTAATGCTGAAAAAGTGAAAGTTGGAGAGGTGGTAGTTGAAGAAGTGAAAATCTTGGGAGTAGTAGTTGGAGGAGTACGAAGTTCTCTCCAGATTTGTGCTAGTTTCGTTCTTAAACTCATGGTCGATCACTTTCTTAAAGTAATTACTGGCCATATATAAAACATTCTGTTTTTATCACTGTCAAGTAGATTTTCATAAATTTTATAAACAAATCCTCGTTCTTCAGTTATAATGGATGAGTTAGAAAAGCGATTGAAATCACAAATAACTTTTGCAAATGATGCAATGCTCAAGAAAGTAAAGAAGGAGTTAGGTATTTGCTTTCCTGATAAATATGCGTTAATTGCTAGTGTTATTGGGGTATTAGCAGGAGTAGGAACTATTGATTTAACTATTGATAGAATTTTTTTTTCTAATACTGAAGGAGTACATGCTGCTCAAATAATCAAACATTCAACAATGAAGCTTCAGGAAAGTCTTGAATTAATAGCAGAAGAACCTTCTGCTCAAGGAAGCAAAAATGTATTAAACTATTTTAGAGCGACAGTTACTCATTTAGATCATTATGCAACAAAATTAGGAAATGATACTCTTCGAGAAGATTTAGAAAAATTAGAAAAGAGTTGGGAATTATTCTCTCAAGAAGTTCCTGGAAAAAAAGCATTACCGATAGTTGATGATCTTAGGTACAGTTTAGAAAAAATAGAACGAGGTTATACTCCACCTAGTAAATTAAAGTATGGGATTATCTTTCTTCTTGCAGTAATTTGTAATACCTATGCTTGGGTGTCTGGTGTTCAAATTTATTTTAATGATACATATAAATCTGAAAAAAGGAAACATAAAGAAATAAAAGATTACCTCAATAAAGAATTACCGCTGGCATTTGCACGAATGAAAGATTTTACAGAAAAAGCTGAAATCTACAATGCTGCCTTACTGTATCTTGGAGAAATTAATGATGCTTATAATACTGCAAAATTTGTTGAAGAAGCAAGCCATGCGCCTTCAGAAGTTATTTCTGAATTGAAAACTGCAGCGATTTATCAAAAAAAGACAATAGATGATGAAGAACTGAATAGATTAGCAGCTCTTGTTGATAAATACGCAAATGTAAGGACAGTATTAACAGTTATTCCATTTAAAAAATAAGCATTTTCAATAGCTTTTTATAGTAGAAGTTATAGTTCATTGCTCTTAAGGTAGTATTGAAGAGAGTATTGCCAATATTCAAAAATTGAAAAGAATATAAAAAGAACAAAAGGTGGTTTTAATGCCTGAAGCAAGATGTATGAAATGTAAAATGCAAGTACAAGTGAAAGACCCAAAAGACACAACAATGAAAAATGGTATGAAAGCTGTAAAAGGCGTTTGTCCTAAATGTGGAACAAAGGTATTTAGAATTGTCGGAAAAGCATAATTGTAAAAAATTTGAATATTCAATAGTCAAGTTTTTCAGATTATTTTTTTCTTTTCTTTTTAAGATTGAATATTATTTCTGTGTTATAAATTAAGAAGTGTTGTAAGATAATCATGCATTATTCTCACAGCAGGCGTTAATTGCTCTCGATCAACAGCATAGGTAACACTCACTTTTGAACTACCAACAAGATCTGCTGTCGGAAATTGGTCTGCTAAAAGCGTAAATGCTTTTGCTTTAATTCTGCCGTCAGATAAACCTTCGCCGGATAAAGTAATTAATGATTTTCGACCAATATTTTCTCGTGAAAGATTGTAGCCTTTTCTTGAAAGCTCATAAAGGATGTCATGCGGGTGAAGCCTGCCAACAAAAGATTTGTCATCGATATAATACGTTAATTGTCCTTCACCTTCGGGTGAACGAACAATATTTAATCCTAAGTCTGTTAATGTCCTACTAAGGTTTGCAATATAACCCTGCATATTAATCATTCGTGGATCTTCAAATGTGAAATAAGTTACGTTTTCTCGAACGCCGATACCAGCTACTGGTTCATTATTTCTCTTAACATTGACAATTAATGTGCCTTCTGTTTCTGCACTGTCATAATTTTTAATACTGATTGGAGCGCAAATGCCTGATCGTTGAATCATCATTAAAGAATCTGGTTGAAATACATTAAAACCATTTTGCGCTAATTCATACAATTCTCGTACAGTAATATCATTGATGAGTTTTGCATCTGAGATTAATTTTGGACTTGCTCTATAAATTCCAGGAACATCACTGATGTTTTCACCAAGTTTTGGTTTTAATCCAATCAATGCTAGAACAAAACTCATGTTTGTGCCATCACGATCAAGCAAACTAATTGTTCCTTTTGTGTCATGCTTTCCATAATAACCTGGCATAATATAGATTGCAGTTGGATCGTAACTTGCTAATTTCCATTGCTCGAAATTACGAGTTGTTTTCTCAAGCAAAATTTCCCCAGCTAACGGATTATCACCGTTTAATGCAATGAATTCGAGAGGATCAAGAATTTTTACAGGTTTATTATCGGATTTTTTTTGTAATGTTTCAACTAATGCTTCTGCTAGATTATATGCACTAAAATATTCCCCCATTCTTTGCACATTTGCAGAATGCTGTCGAGGATCCTCTGGGAATGCAGTTAATTGCGTCATTATTTGCTGTATGGTTTCTGCAGCTAAATTGCCATTTCCTGTGCAAGACTGCGATAATTTATCGGTTATTCTTTGCACTAAATTTAATTCTGTCAAAGAATCAGTTCTATATTCTTTTTCTTTATGCATTGGAACTGCAGTTATATTATAGTGTGTTTGCTCATAACGATTTGCTAATGCAATCAAAAGATTGGTTAATTTAATTTCATCTTTATTTGCAGCACCTGGCGCCGAAGGTACAAAAAACCTGCGATTATTATTCGCTTGATATAACCCGACTGCTTTTTGAAAAAGCTCCGCTGTTGCAAGTGAACTTCCCCCTAATTTTACAAAAATTGCATTTTCCATTAATGATCAGAATTTTACGATTACTTATAAGCTTTTTGGTTGATTATTACGAAAATAGTAATTATTATTATTTTAATCGTAAGTCGTGATTAGTTATAATATTAAATTTATACTATTAATTATATCCTTTTGCTGCAGCAATTCTTTGTTCAAAAGAAGTTTTTCTTAACTCAACTCTTTTTAGTGATTGCAGAAAATTGTTGATAAAAGTATGTGGATAAGTTTGAGATGGAATTTCCCAATTGAGCATTCGATGAATTACCTCGCGATTTGTGTAGTCAGCAAATGGATCACCTGACGCTGGATAAGCAATCGGCTGCCTTAATTGTGGTATATAGATTGTATTTGCTCTTCGTGGGGTTTTTCTCCATGGTAAATCTACTGTTATGCCTATTGAATCAAGAATAAAATTATCGAAGATTTGAGTATACATTAAAATATCATTTTGGACTGTGCTCGAATAAATCCTTAGCATGACTTCCTGTACCATTTTTTCTCTTTTATCAGATTTAATATTTTTCAAATCTTTTGCAAGATTAAAATCATCTGCTTTTGTTTTCAGATGATTCATTAAATATAAATTAATGATTTGCTCAGGCATTTTTTGTAATGAATAGAATAAAAAGCGATTATACAAATGCACATAGGAAGCGATTATTTTGGTTGTGTATTGTCTTGAACCTGCAGTTTCAAATCCTTTTTCAGAACAATAAAATGCAGGAACTGTGCTTATTTTCTTTTCTTTAACAGCACCATTTGCTGTTATTTCTAGTCGAGATGTTGAAAGGATCATCAGTTTATTTGCAGTGTTTTCTGGAAGAGAATCACCAACCGATTGATTCCAAATTGTAACATCATCAAAATAGCTTTTCTCTGATAATGTCTCATGGATAATTAATTCAACTTGTGCAATTTTCTGTTTGTCAAGTATTTCTCGATATTTTTTATCAAGTATATTCTTAACTAAATCAAATTCTTTTTTTAAAGATTCCACTTTTCCATAATACACTATTGTCATTTTAAACAGCACCTGATTACATTATTATTATTATTATGATTATTATTATTAACTACTTTATAATAATCAAAGAAATGTTGGCGATTTATAAAGATTTATGTTCAATTTATTCAAAAAAGACGGGTTTAATACCCCGCAGCTTGCTGCGACCCATTTTTAAGAGTAAAAATCCCATCATGTTATTGAATGCCCCGCAGTTCTGCTGCGATTCTGGATTTTTACTTTTTTCGAAATAATAAAGTTACTCCAAAAAAGAAACAGAGCAGCATTACAATAATTCCACTTGGTGGCAGATTTAAATAAAATGCAATAGTTAATCCGAGAATGATTGCAATGAGAGAGGAGAGAAGAGCAAAGAATAATAACTGCTTAAATGAACGTGCAAGTTGCAGCGAAATTATTGTAGGCAGAACTAATAATGCAGAAATTAAAAGGATACCAACTGCACGTATTGCAATCACTGTAGTCATTGCAGTAATAATGATAAAGATTGTATCAAGTAAATTTACATTAATGTTATCAAGCTTTGCTAATTCAGGATTAAAGGTGATGAATTGTAATTTTCTGTAAAAAAATAATACAAAAGATACGACCAAGCAATCGAGCAAACAGCAGATTAGCACGATAATTTTTTGTTTATTTTATTTTTTTTAATTATTTTATTTTTATTCTCAATTATATTTACAAACTTACTTGTTAAGAGAAACTGTGATTGGAAGTAATATGTTCATAGATACGCTGCAAAACTAATAATATAGAAATCATGATTATTCTAAAAATAAAAACAAAATAAAAAAATAAAAATTGTTCGTCACACGAACCATTTTTTACCAACTATTTAATGAATCAAAATCACTATCTAATTTATCAACAGTTGGTTGGTTATACTCATTGGTAACCAAATCATCCTGTTGTGTTGATTCACTTGGAGGTTGTTGTACTGGCGTTGGTTGTTCTGGGTTTGTGGTACGGGTACAACCAGCAAATACTGCTAACATTGCAATTGCCAATAATAATATTACGCCAACTGTTTTTTGAGTCGTTTTCATCATAATCACCTCACGAAAAATTATGATGATGCAGAAGCACTTGCATCAATGCTTACTGTTTGTTCAATTGGTGTATTATTTTCTGCAACAACTTCGAGATCGTCATTTTTTGATTCTTTCTCGAATTTTGCTTTGCAGGATTCAACATTTCCGCCAGCTTCTTTAATCATTCGAACAACTTCTTTAAATAAGTCTTGTGCTTGTTTTAAGCTTGCTTGTGCAGCTTCCAAGTGTCGTCGTCCTTCTTGATTGTGGGTGATTACTGTTTGGATTTCTGCATCAGTTAAATCGCCTGTTATTCGCAAGTCGATTGCAGCTTTAAATTCAACTCTTGCTTTATCATAATGATCCCGTGCATTTGCAAGTTGTTCATTGTATTTTGCAATTGTTACATCAATTTGGGAAACATCTTTTCCTCCTGCTGCTAATGCATCAACAGCGCATTGAAATGTGCCATCAACTCGTTCATTCTTTGCAACAATTCCTTTTACTCGTGCATTTGCAACAGTTAATGCATGTAATTGTGCTCGATATTTGTATCGTTTCCAAGTTTCTTGCACTTGTTTTGCAACTGCTTTAATTTCTTCTTTTGTTTTTGCAGCATCAAGTTTTACTTTCAAGTCAGCAATTACTTTTACTTCTGCATCAATTTCTGCAGTAATACTGGTTGCTTCCTCTTGGCTTAATTCTTTACTTTGACCAACAGTTTCTTTAATCTTTTGCAAATGATTTGTTAACATTTCAATTGAATTGCTAACCATTTTTTTTGCATGATCTTCTGCTTGTTGTTCTAAAGTAATGCATTCTTGTATTTGATTATTGCTTTTACATTCATTTAATTTTAATTTTAAATCCAAAAATGCTTGCTTTTCAGTGTTATATTCTTTTTCTCGATTTTCAAATTTTTCTTTTGCTTCATTATATTTTTGACGAGCATTTTCAAGTTTGTCTTGAGCAATTTCTCGCATTTCTTTTATTTTTTCAAGCTTCCATTGGCCAATTCTGTTTCGGCAATCATCGCTGTTGTTCATGCACCATTGTTTTGTTTTAGCATCAAGGTGTGCATAAATATTAACTTCCTTTTCATTAAGTTTAGCAATAAAATTTTCTCGTAATTGGATTAATTTATCTCTTTTTTCAAAACCTAACATTTTAATCTCTTCTTTTTTATCATGTATTTTTTCATTGAAATCTTGTTTGATTTCTTTGATTTTTTCTTTATTCTCTTTCATATCTTCTTTGTTTTCCTTCATATTTTCTTTCATTTTATTTAATATTTTAATTCGAACTGCTAAATGATTTCGACAGAATTTTTCAACACGATCTTTATTGAAGTTTGAATGATTATTCATTACATGAGCAACACAGATATTAACTCTGTCTTGAAATGCAGATTCAGTTTGAACTTCCGTAGTTGAATCAGCACTCACTTCAGTAGTTACAGCAGTTTCAACAGTTGCATCAGATATTCCTGCAACTTCATTAGCATTAACACCTAATCCTAAACCACTGCCACTATTTTGGCTGTCATTAGTTCCTGTTGCTGTACTATCATCAGCAAGCGCTATAGGAACCATTCCAATAACGAACATCGCAAATACGAATACTGCAAATATTTTTGCAAAATAATTTTTCTTTTCCATAGTTAATCCCCTCCAATATTCTCATTGTTTTCTTTGTTTAATTATCTTTTAATCGTTTATTTATATAGTTTACTTATTAATAACTGTTATAAACAAATGTTACAAAACAATGCTAAACTCATTAACACTTCTTGCTTTTTTATATCCGTCACCATGTAATATAAATTGTTGGAACATAAAATCAGCAATTCTGTGTTCTTGAATATCATTAATGTTTATTTGTTTGTATAACATTTTCACCACCTCATTATAAAAATTCTTCACCTCACGATTTTATTTTAATCATAACATGTTATGGCATATACATACATTGTAAGCTAATACTTAGTAGCCTCATATTGCTTATAAACATACTTTTCAAATCACATAAATCAAAGCTTTACAAACAAAGATAAAACTTCATACAAGATTAATAAGCGATTATAAAGAAAAAGGGTGGCAAATATAACCTAATTAGAAAATATAACTATTATTTAACCTAATAGCGGAGTACATTTTTTAGTTAGAGTACTACATTGTGTTGTTGCTTCTTTTGCGCCAGCACAATCAATATGTACTTTGCAATTAAGTCCAAGTGCGCAAGGTGAACAAATACTACCACCGCAATCAACATCTGTTTCATCTTGATTAAGAATACTATCATCGCAACTTGGTGCACTTTTGCATTCAACATTGCCAATTTTAATTCCTTCACAGCCAACAACAGGCATATCACCAGACAAAGGCACAATCTCCCCCTGCTGATTTTTAAAATAAACGCATATCTTTTTATTGGTATTAAACTCTATTTTCAAATCATTACAGCTTTTGCCAGTCAATGCTTGCGCTTCATCTTGTGTTAAGATTCCATCTTGAAAAATTGCATCAGAATCAACTGATTTTGTGATTAATTCTGCTTCTTTATTCAATTCTTTTGTTTTTGGTGTCGTATAAATAATCGCATAGAACATAACAGTAGCAATAAGAAATACCATAATCGCCATAAACACTTCAATTGACCATGTTTGTGCTTTTCTTTTTCGAGATGCTCTTTTTTTCATGTATTATTTATTATTTGAAACAGAGTTTATATATTTTTTGGAGTGGATGAATCTTATTCTTCTACGGCGTATACCGCACATTGCTTTGATAATCGCCGAGCAATGATTTAACAATTCTTTTTGTTGCCCGTGCAATGTCATCAATTGATTCTTTGTCAGCATCTTCCTGTGGATGGAATTTTGCAATTTGATTGATTATATTATAAACATCTTCTACTTTTTCACGATCATAAGGATTCAAAGGTATACCGACATCAAGAACATTTTTAAGACGAGAATACAAATCTGCAGCTTGCTGTACATTTGATCGATACTCCGCCTGTTCATCTCTTATTTCTTCTTTACGTTGCGGTTCTTCGCCAACAGTCTGTTCAAGTGTTTGAACTTTATGCAAATCCTCAATGACTTTTCGTCGAATCAATTCTTCTTGCACTTCTTGTTCTTTTCGAGATTTTAATTCTTTCTCGCTGTCTTGCAATAGTTTCTGCGCTTCTTCCAACTCTTTTTTCTTTGCTTCTTCAAATTGCTTTAATTTCTGCACTCTTTCAGCAGGTGAAAGTTTCAATAATTCTTCTTTAGTAAATTCTTCTTTCGCTGCCATTAAAATCACTTCAATAAAAGCATTATAAAATTACAATTATTACCTCTTACAATTCTTAAGAACTACCAATAATCCAATTACCAATTCAGTAATTTCTCTTTCTTTTTATAATTTTTGTATGTTTGCCACAAAGCATCTGCACTTGCTCTCTTCGCAGTTGCTTTTTCATTTTCTTCTTCAACAACACTTAGATGTGGTTCATGGTCATCATGCCCATGTCCACCTTTTCCATGCGCTTTATCATGTCCTTTGCTCGAAATAAACAATTCCTTAATCCCTTTAAATGTAGAAACAAATGGCTCAAATACTGTTGCTCGAGCATGATGCCCTCCTGCAGGTTTATTTTTATCTTTTTCATCAGGAAATTGAACTTCTTCTCCAGCTTCATTAAGATAACGCTCGAGTTCGCCGCCCATTGCTTCCATTGCTGCCTTTACTGAACCATCAACAGCTTCAAGCAAACTCAAATCTTCTTTTGTCCGCATTTCAATATATTTTTCAATTGTTTTTTTATCCCATGAATATGCTCGCATGGTAATATCAGTAAGTCCAACATGAATTGGCCCTCGTTGGTATTCTTGTTGATAAGATAAAGTAGGTTTTGTCCTGTAAAATATTGTCAATAAAAATATTGAATATACTTTCACATTTCGTTTTACAAAACGATAATTGACAAATTCAGTAGTAACAGGTAATTTTTTACAAAGAATCTCAATTTCAATAATTGAGCCTTCAAATGCTGCAATCAAATCAGGAGAGCTTGCTTTATCGCTTAATTGCAATCGCTTAATATTTCGTAGATACGGTTTTACCCAATTCATATACATTTTAATAATATCAAAATGCTGCCGTAAATATTTGAGTGTGAATATTCGTCTATTTTTTAATTCATAATAGGTTGTTTTTTTCCATTCAATATAAGAACGCAATTTTCTTTTCAGTACTTCTTTGACTTTATTGTTGAATTCCAGCTTATTAACCATTTCATCAACATCTGCTGCAACTTTTGGATGAATTGAAAAAAATAAATCTGGCAATGTTGTAAACTGCAATTCTCGCGCCATACCATAGACTGAAGCTGGATTTTTTGACCCTTGCTCGACTAAATCAATCCAGATTCCCTTGAGAGTAATATCTGCGCTTTCACTGCTTTTACTATTTGTATCACTATCTTCATAATAACTTTTTCTTTCATCAAGAATACGCAATTCTCGTACTAATTGAAATAATTCTTTGACCATTTTTCCAATCGTTGCCAAAAACTGCGATACTTTGTCCTGCTGCAATCCTATTCTTTGTTGTGCACTGCCAAAAAAAGCAGAATGCTCAGAAGCAGTAAATGTATCACTGATTTTAATAATGTCATGATACCCTTGATCATGACGGATATGTTCAAGAAGCCAAAAATACGTCTCTTCAATTGATTGATTAAATACTTGATAAATGATCCTATATCGTTTATCAGCAGCAGGATAATTAGTATAACCCTCTATATATTGTCCGGCATTATCTCTTCCTAATTCTATCTTTTCCTCTTTAAATTTGAATTTTTTTAATAGTTCACTTTCTTTTGTAGAATCAACTATATCCATGACAACCCTCTTTTTAAAAGAGTTATAGAATTATCCTATATATATAGTTTTAGATTTAGATCACTTTGCATTTCCAATTAATCACAATTATTGGCACCAGTGGTTCTTGACATCCACTGGTCACTGGACATGGACGCGTGAGGTATATAAATAAGTAGATTAAATAAATTAAATGGAAAAAATTAAAGTATTAGGAACTGAAATATCATATTATCAATATAACGAAGATGATTTTATCAGTTTAACTGACATGGCTAAAAATGAAGAAAATGGTCTAGCTTTAATTGAAAAATGGTTACGAAATAAAAACACTATAGAATTTATAGGAATTTGGGAAGAAATATATAATCCTCATTTCAATTCCCCCGAATTCGAGGGAATTAAGAATCAAGCAGGATTAAATAGATTTTGACAATTTTATAATTATTTAAAATTCTCTTTACCTTTTATACAGTACAACGCAATTGCCAATCGTTTGGATATGATAGCATTTTGCTTTTGCTGCTAATTCATCGCCAACTTTCTTTCGCTCAATATTCTCAAGAACTGCTCCAAGTAATTTTATTTTAATCAATCTATTATGTTTAAACTGCTTCTCAATCTCAGTAATAAGATTTGCAGTAATCCCTGATTTTCCAACTCGAACACAAGGTTGCAATTGCCGTGCTTGATCTTTTAATTCTTTTTTGTTTTGCAATTCTTTTATAGTGTGAGTTGCTTTTTGATTTCTCATTTCCATTGTAATACACTCCATAATTCTAGATAACGTTTTATTTGCCATATAATGCTTGATGCAATCGCATCAATTCTTTTCTATGGTGATGCTTTGCCTTTTTAAGTGTTTTCAATAAATTCTCAGTCATTAGCAACGAAATATGCTCTGCTGAAAGATGTGTTGGCAGCAGTACATAATCTGCTTTCATTTCATAGAGTGCAAGTGCTTGTTTTAAATGTGATGCAGTAACAATCACAAGAATATTTCTTTTTCGTTCTTTTGTCTTTTTTAATAATGAAACAGTTGCATGATAATCAGTAATCGTCGAAATAATCATTGTAACTGATTTCAAATCAATTTGTTCAAGAATATCATTATTGCTGATATCACCGCATAAATGAGGCACTTTTATTTCAGTCAATGATTTAATCACCTTTGGATTAAAATCGATTACTAATGGTTTTTTTCTTTTCTTGAGCAGCCGATGAAGGATACTTGAGCCAATTCGATTGCAGCCAATTAAGACAAGTGAAGCTTTGATTGGTTTTTTAGTTTCACTTTTTTGTTTTCGAAATTGAAATCGATCGAGAAATCCAAGATAAGGAAGAATAATATGGACAATATTTGAGCTGAAAACAGCAAAATACTCAGTCATACCTATAGATAAAAGAGCAAGAACAATAATAATCGTAAATAATGGTTGAGAAACTTGCCCTAAAGCAAGTCCTTGTGCTGCAATAATTAAAGAAAATTCACTAATGTTGCCTAAAAACATTCCTGTTAAGAAAGCAGTTTTTCGATGATAGCCGAAGAGAGACACCACAATCATGATGATCAATGGCTTTACGACTGTAACAAGTAAAAATAATGCCCCTAATAAAAGCCAATATTTCTGTTCAGGAAATGCAGTTAATTGCATTCCTAAAGAAACAAAAAATAATACTAAGAAAAAGTCTCGAATAGCCCGCACTCTCCCGATGATTTCAAAATGATACTCGACATTTCCTAAGGTGATCCCTGCAATAAACGCGCCAATTGCAATTGAGAACCCAAGCAAATTAAATAATATTGCAAAGAAAAAACACACCGCAACTGCACTTAAAAACAATAATTCCCCCGAGTCAGAAATATGCCTGAATAATCTTGGCCAGACAAAACTTCCAAGCACAATTAAGCAGAAAATAAACAATGTTGCAATTGCTGTTGATGATAAAAATGGTATCAATGAAAAACTTCCTGATGAAGTAAGTGTAAACAGCACAAGAATTGCAAGAATATCCTGCACTAAAAGGATGCCGATAATTATTTTTGCATGCAAGGTATCAACAATTTTTTGATCAGATAAAATTTTCATGACGACCATTGTACTGCTAAAAACAATAATAATTGCTAAATACGCCGATTCAAGAAGCGTTAAATGAAACAGCCACGTCAATCCAATTGTAATGAAAAATAACAGCACCGATTTCAACAATGCTCCAATAATAGTTACTTCTTTGACTTCTTTTAATTGCTTAAAATTAATCTCAAGTCCGACCATAAATAATAAAAATGCAACTCCTATCTCAGAAAGTGTTCGAATTAATTCTTGATTTTGAATTAAAAGAAATCCATCATGCATTCCAAAGAGTTGCTGAAAAAAAACAGTTTTTGCTAAATATGCAATTCCTGGTCCAAGAAGAATTCCTGCAATAATATAAGCAGGAATCAATGGTTGCTTAAATCGTTTTGCAATATATGCAAGAGTTGTAGCAATAATGAGAACAATACCTAATTCTATAAAAATACTATTAGCCATTGACTTTACTCACACCCTTTTTGATTATAGCCTATTTCTGGAAGAATGGGTTTATATAGTTTTGGGGAAATGTAAATGATAATCTTGTAGAAAGATGACATTTTATTTTTTGGACCAATGGATAATTTGATTCTCTGTCATTGTTCTAACTCAATTTTCTCACACAATTTTTAATTTTTGCAATGAAATTGTAAAAATTAAAATTCACTTATATGTCTTCTTCAAATATTCAATGCCGTATTTCAAGCTTGTTTCATATTTTTTTTTATTATACTTTAGAATTTCTTTTGGTGTTTCTGAAGAAAATAATAATTTGTACAGCACACAAACAACATACAGCGAAGTTAAAAATTCAAATAATTTCAATCGTTTATTTAATGTTCTATCATCGCCATACAGGGTAAATTGTTCTAAAAATAAGTTTCTCATTCGCTGGTCAAATGGTTTTCGATAATAAATGTTTGCAAGCGAAAAAACCATTGCAATATCTTCTGCTTTATCTCCTTTGCAGCTTAAATTCCAATCAAGCAATTTTATTTTTTCCTTCTCAAATACGATATTTTCGAGGTGCAAAGCATAATGGATAAAACATTGGTTTACATTCGTAAACATGCTTTTATTGTTAAATAGTTCATGTTTTCCTTTTGCAATCAAATTATGGATGATGTTTAATTCTTTTGATTTTTTAATCTCTTTAGGAAATGCAGTGAACAATTCAAAGTTATCAAATGGTGTTCTTGTCGGTAAAAAATGTTTCATCTGATCAGTATCAATTGAATGGATGATGCTCATTACTTTTGCAATCTGCACAAGAACTTGTTTTTCATACGCTTTTGGTGTTGTTCCTTCGATATGCTCGTAAATAATAATATCATGAGGTAAATCTTTTCGTGTTGTATCAAGGTGATATACTTTTGGACCAAACACATTATTCAAATATTTTAATGTCTGATGCTCAACAGTAAGTGGAGAATTATTTTGAAAAGGGTTATGCACATTTGTTTTGAGAACATACTTTTTGCCATCAATTGTTACAGAATAAACAATATTATAATCAGTCGCTGTAATCTTCGTGATTTTTACATTTTTAAGAGCATCTTGGTTAAAAATACTTGGATGTAATGCCTTAATATATTGGATAATCTTGTCTTTCATCAGTAATGCTTGGTATATTGATGAGCTAATAAACCTTTCGGCGTTTTATTTACCACCGATATGTTGTGAAAATCGCGGGGGCTAGAATTTGTACAGAAAATTTAAATATTGCAGCGAATTTTCTTTCATTATGGTAATAATTAAATTCAATGATCCACATATTCTTCGTGGTTATGTAATGCAAGCAATACCACAATTAGTTACTGAAGATTTAGAAGGCACAACTGACAAATTAACTAAGAAGCTCCTTGAGAGAAGAATTATTGTTGGTAATAACGACGGACTCGGATACAAGCTTTTTGATATAGAAGACCTTCCAACTACAGTAAAAATCAATAATTTAAGTGAACTTGAAGGAGTGAAAGCTTATTCAGCTCTAATTGATTCTTATATTAAACTAGCTGGAGAACATGCAAAGAGATATAGTTTTGGATTGATTAGAATAGAAATAGAAAATGCAGAAAAAAAACTTGTTCCTGATTACACGCAAAGTACACATTTTGCAACTGTAGCAATTGGTGATTGTGAAATAGAACCAGTTACCCGATTCACTCAATTTATAGATATGATTAAAGCTGGGTATGCTCCATTTAAAGAAAGATATGATGCTATTCTGCAAGCATCAAAAGCTTTCAAAAATAATTAAATTATAAATATACTAGTTCTCTAAAATCTTTATCAAAGGTATTATCAAAGGTATAATTATTCTTTTCTCTCTTATCTGCAAGAAACAAAATTTCATCTTGATTATAATGGATATATTGATTTCATTTTTATTCTGTGTGCTGAATAATTGAGAACTGCTTGAAGATCTTCCTTTTTTAATTGTGGATAATTTTTAAGAATTTTTTCAGTTATCCAACCATGTGCAAGTAATTCAAGAAGGAAACTTACACTAATACGAGTTCCTTTTATTATTGGTTTACCTACTAATATTTTTGGATTAATTACTATACGTTCTTTCCATTTGTTGATCATATATAAGATAAGTAGTCTAAGATATATAACTGTTCTTATCTCCTCTTTTCTCAGCTTCAACCTTGCATCCACCTGGAGGAAGCATCCGAATAATATCATCATGATTTGCGAGCAACTCTTTGCCAAATTTTTTTTTAATTAATTTTGCAATATCGCTTGGCTTTTCCTTTCCCTGCTGAAGAACAATAAACCTATCTGTTTGCTTTGCAATAGCAGCAACAGGGCCAGAAATAATTACATTATTCAAAAGACCAACCCCAACTTTCATCACAGGATTAAGATAATTTGTTTTTCCTCGCACCATAAATGCTCCTTTTGGCATATACTCACCAGGATTTGGTTCTTTGCTTACTTGTTCGGGTTTAACATAAAAAACGTCTGTTGTTAATAATCCCAATTTCCAAGCGCGAGAAAAACAAGCTGTTGCATTTGCAGTCTCTTGCAATGTTGCTTCTCCAATCTCTTTTCCTTCACTTTTAATAATAAAAAACGGAGAACCTGCCATGTCCGTGTGAAACACAAGATCATCTTTTGAAAGATGTTTTTTAATCAGAATTTCATTTGTCGTCGAATCTCTTCCGCCGATTGCAAGAAATCCTTCGCTCGAATAAAACCATCGAAACTTTTCATACCATTCTTTCTTTTCTCGTTTAACTGCAGTAAACTCAACAACAGCATCATTTGCATGTTCTTTTTCAATGAGCAGTAATTTCTTTTTATTCTCTTCAATCGCTGCAAGCGCACCTTCTAACTTTCGCTTTGCTTTCTTCGCTAATTCAAAATAAACAGCAGCATTCTGATCAACAGTTTTACTTATTTTTAATTTCAGTTGCATAGTTCTTATGAGAATTATATTGTTTATATAAGTATTTATTTTAGAAGATAACATTTAAAAATAATCTTTACTAGCATTCCTTGATATTCTCAGCAACAATTGTCTTACTCACTGGACAGATTACTTCTTCATTATTATCAAAAATAACAGGAACAATTTTTATCTTTTCAAGCTTACCCAGTTTTCCTACATCATAAGGAATAATTACTTTTTTTGAAACAGATTTACCAAACAATTCTTTTAATTCATTATTATCAATATCACGGCTTCCCTGAAGGCTGATTCGAAATTTTTCAATTGCTTGCGCTGGTCCATTTTCAATAGTTGCTTCAATTGAAGAAGTTTCTTTATTATAGCAAACTTTCGGAACATCATTTGTCGTCGCAAAACTTAAGAATACATGTCCGCATTGTCCTAAACTTGCAGTAAATGTCGTGAGTACAGCTCCAATTGCAACAATCCCTGCAATTATAAGCACAGTTGCTAATAATGGTGACATTGCTTTTTTCCATCTTTTTTGCATTTTGACATCTCTTTTTAACATTTTCAGTAATTTTAATAATAATATAATATCGAATATAATAACAGTAATTATTATGTTCGGTATTATATAAAGATTATCTTTATAAATTCAAAGCGCTTATTAAGGTAATGGCAGAATGTTTTCCAGTAGGTGGACAAGCAGTAATTGAAGGAGTAATGATAAAATCTCCTAATTATATCGCTGTTGCCGTGCGAAAGCCAAACAAAAAAATAGCAGTAAAAGTAGAAAAATGCTCATCAATAACACAAAAATATAAATTTCTAAAATTACCTTTTCTGCGAGGCATTGTCATGCTTTTTGAAATGCTTTCTTTAGGTTTAAAATCATTGCAATTTTCTGCACAAGAAGCTGGAGAAGAAACAGACGAGAAATTATCAAAAGTAGCAATGTTTTTTACAATCTTTATTTCACTTGGATTAGCAATTCTAATATTTGTCTTAACCCCTTATGCATTAACAACATTATTAAAAATTCAAGAAGAAACTTCACCCGTGCTCTTCAATTTTGTCGACGGCATGATTAAATTAACTATTTTCATCATTTATTTGCTCATCATTTCAAGGATGGAAGACATTCGAAGAGTCTTCCAATATCATGGTGCTGAGCATAAGGCAGTTAATTGCTACGAAAACAAAAAAGAATTGACGGTCAAAAATGCGCAGCAATTCACCACATTAAATGCACGATGCGGAACAAGTTTTATCCTTTTTGTTATTTTGATTGGCGTGCTTGTCTTTAGTTTCATTCCAATATTAATGAGTGCAATATCGCCAAGTTTTATTGCTCTTCCATTTATAACAAAAAAATTAATTTTATTTGTTACACGAATTATTTTTTTATTGCCTTTATCCGGAATCTCCTATGAAATTCTAAAAATATCAGCATTATATCAGAAAAACATTTTCTTTAAACTTATTTCTTTGCCAGGTTTAGCAGTCCAAAAACTAACTACAAGACAGCCAACAGATGACCAAGTAGAAGTTGCCTTGCAATCATTGCAAGCAGTGCTCGATATGGAAATAAAGTTGAAGAAATAAATAAAATATAACAAGAATAAATTAAAATAATTATTTAATCAAAACGCCATTAACACAGCCATCTTGTGCTGGTCGTGAAGTGATTCGTACTTTACCCATTTCAGTTTCAACAACAGCGCCTTTTGAAAGAATATTTCGTCGAACAAATAATTTGTTTGCTTTATTGTCAACAACAGTTTTCATTTTTACTTTTTTTGCTTTTTTCTGTGTAGTATCATAAACATTAACAAATTGTTCTGCAATAGTTCGCACTTTATAATTTCCGCCAAATGTTTTATCAACACGGTACTTTGCTTCAGTTGCAATTTTTGGCAGCGTTGGATTGCTTCCTATATAGTATTGTTTCTTTTTACGGTAAGCTTTTATTCTTCCGCCGCTTGCTTTTCGTTTTGATCGTTCTTGATATATTACCATAATCAGTTAAGATTTTGTAGTTATTTATAAATATTGCTATTTCGATATGTTTTTTTGCTCAAGTATTCGGTATGGATAACCTTTGAAGTCTTGTTCTCCAACTTTTGCATTTAGTTCACCCAATACAGAATAGAGATGATTCTTTGCTTCATCAATAGTTTTAAAATTTCCCTTAGCTTCAAGTTCTATATAATATCCTAAATTGGTAACATTATCAATAGCAATTTCTACATCTTTGTATTGCCAAGTATTTCTTATTTTTTCTACAATTATTATTTTTCTGAAATTTAAACTCTCTAATATTTTTTCTAGTGTACAAATATCACTGATACTTGTTTGAAATTCATCGCAAGAAGTAGTATTTTCTCCATCTTTATTATGCCAATGCTTATAGTTTAAACTATACCCTTCTTTCGACTCTCTTAATCTCAACCATTCAGAAATTGGTTTTTCATCAAGAAAATTTCTATGCTGCGGAACATAATAAGTATCTTTTTGATAATCATCTTTTTTCTCAGATTGAGCCAATGAATTTAACTGAGCAATCAAAGATTCATAATCTAAAAGGAAATTTTAACTCAACTTCTATATCTTTTAGTTCATCCATAACGTATGGATAGGTAATATTATTCTTAAAGTTAATTATTCATTTGTTGGAGGATACTCCACTGCTTGCAGTGATTGGGATTTTTATTTTCGTGCTTGTTTGCTAAATGAACCATTTGTTCTATTTCAAACATCATTTTCGATTCTCGTTTTATCCAAATCATTACCTTTAAAAATTCGTTCTGTTTTGCAAAAATCAGGGTGAAATCTATGAAAGAGAAAGTAGTTTTAGCATATTCCGGTGGACTTGACACATCATGCATCTTACAATGGCTCCTTGACAAAGGCTATGAAGTTATCGCGTATATTGCTGACATTGGGCAGAAAGAAGATTTTGTTGCAGCAAAAGAAAAAGCATTAAAAATAGGTGCAAGCAAAGTATATATTGTTGATTGTAAAAAAGAATTTGTCACAGATTTTATTCTTCCAGCAATAAAAGCAAATGCAATTTACGAGCAGCGTTATCTTCTTGGAACTTCATTAGCTCGTCCGTTAATTGCAAAGAAACAAATAGAAATTGCAATAAAAGAAAATGCGCAGTATGTTTCGCACGGTGCAACAGGAAAAGGCAATGATCAAGTAAGATTTGAATTGAGTTATTTTGCATTAAAGCCAGACATTAAAATTATTTCGCCTTGGAAAGACAAAGAATTTTTGGCGCAGTTTAAAGGCAGAACTGATTTAATCAATTATGCGCAGCAAAAAGGAATTCCAGTAAAAGCAACAGTCTCAGCGCCGTATTCAACAGATGAAAATCTGATGCATATTAGTTATGAATCAGGAATTTTAGAGGACCCAAAGCTTGCTCCAAATCCAGAAATGTTTGAGTACACCAATTCTCCGCAGACAGCTCCTGATAAAGAAGCGCATATTGAAATTCATTTCAAAGACGGATTACCAATTAAAGTGATTAATAAAGACGACAACACAATCAAAACAGATCCTCTTGAGTTATTTCAATATCTCAATGAACTTGGTTCATTGCATGGCATTGGAAGAATTGATATTGTTGAAAATAGATTTGTTGGGATTAAATCTCGTGGCGTCTATGAAACACCGGGAGCAACAATTTTACGTTCAGCACATCTTGACATTGAAGGAATTGCAATGGACAGGGAAGTAATGCGTTTGCGTGATATGCTCTCACCAAAATTCGCAGAAATTGTTTATTATGGTTTTTGGTATTCACCAGAAATGGATTTTTTAATGGCAGCAATCAACAAAAGTCAAGAAGTAATTGACGGCATTACCTATCTCACATTATACAAAGGCAATGTAATCAATACAGGAAGAGAAAGTCCAAGCTCATTATATAATCAAGAATTAAGCAGCATGGATGTTGAAGGTGGCTTTAATCAGCAGGACAGCATTGGATTTATTAAAATCAATGCAATTAGATTAAAAGCGCATCACATTATTTTAAAAAAACGTCTTGGAAAATAAAAATGAAATTATGGGAAAAAAATAACACGGCAATTGACAAAGCAGTTGAACGATTTACCGTCGGAGAAGATTATATTATAGACATGTCTCTCTTGCAGTACGATATTTTTGCAAGCATTGCCCATGCAAAAACAATTACAAAAGCAAAAATATTGTCAGAAAAAGAATTAACACAATTAACAGAAAAATTAAACGAGTTATTTCAATTAGTCGAGAAAAAACAATTTGCAATACAGCTGCAAGACGAAGATATGCACACAGCAATTGAAAACTTTCTAACGCAGTCGCTTGGCGATGCAGGAAAAAAAATTCATACAGCACGATCAAGGAATGATCAAATCTTGGTTGCTTTGCGTTTATACTACAAAAAACAACTTTTTACAATAGAAGCATTTCTGCTGCAATTTCTCGACGAGCTTTTAATAATTGCAAAAAAGAACGAATTCATTCCCTTAGTTGGCTACACCCATCTGCAGAAGGCAATGCCATCTTCCGTCGGATTATTTTTTGCAGCATACAGTGAATCATTGCTCGATAATCTGCAATTGCTTGAATCAGCTTTCAAGCTCACTGATCAATCTCCTTTAGGTTCTGCTGCAAGCTATGGAATTTCAATCAATATTGATCGAGAATACACAGCATCCTTGTTAGGCTTTGCAAAAGTGCAGAATAATGTCATGTACGTGCAGAACAGTCGTGGAAAAATTGAGCTGGCATTGCTTCACATTATGCAACAAATCATGAATGACTTAAGCAGACTTTCAAATGATTTAATTATTTTTAGCATGGAGCAAATAAATTATTTTACCATTGCAAAAGAATTTTGTACAGGTTCAAGCATCATGCCGCAAAAGAAAAATCCCGATGTCTTAGAATTAGTCAGGGCATATGCAGCAATTGTACAGGGTAATTCTTTAGCGATAAACAATATCATCCTAAAATTACCTTCTGGCTACAACAGAGATTTGCAATTGACAAAAAAGCCAATGATCGAAAGCTTCGCAATCACAAACAATTGCCTTGAAATAATGATAGGTTTAATAAAAAGTATTATCGTTAACGAAGATAAATGTTTTGCAGCATTCACCACTGATGTTTTAGCAACAGACACAGCTTATGAACTCGTGAAACAAGGCAAAACATTTCGTGATGCTTACAAAGAAATTGGTAATCGTTTACAACAAACAGAAAGTCAACAGAATCATCAGCATGATCTTACAATGCAGGAAATAAAAGTCGACAAAAAGATAATCTTAAACAACATCAAAGAAAAAAAGAATCTCGGTCACACAGGGAATTTAGGTCTCGATAATTTAAAAGAAAAGATTCTCCAACTAAAATCAGCAAACGAAAAGAAACAGCAGGAGTTTGAAGCAGTATTGATGGATTTGTTAAAGTGATTTAGTATAAAAAACGTACAAATAAGAAAAGTTTATATAGATTAAAACCTTCTATTATATAGGTGATAAAATGAATCATATTGAAACTGCAAAAATGTCACAAAGAGGGCAAATAATTATACCACGAAAGATAAGATATTTTATCAATGCAAAAGAAAACACATTATTTACATTCATGACTCTTGATGATGAAACAGTTGTTATGAAAAAATTAAATAAACAAAAAATTATTCAAGAATTCCAAAATTTAAGAAATAGTATTAATGATAAATTAACATCAAAAGAGATTAATGATGAAATTCAAAGTTATAGAAAATCAAAAAAGAGGTAATTATAATTTATCTTCCTATAAAAGTAGTTCTTGACACAAATGTATTTATTTCAGCTTTATTATCATCAGAAACTCCACCCGCAAGAATTTTTGATATGATTTTATTAGGTGATCTCAATAATTATACATGTGATGAAATTATTATGGAAATAAATGATGTATGCAAAAGAGATAAAATCAAAAAGAGGGCTAATGAAATAAAAATAAGATTATTTATTAATTTATATCACAATTATTCAAAAAAAATAGTTGTGACAACAGTGATTGATGTAGTGAAAGAAGATCCCGATGATAATATTTTTATTGCTTGTGCAATTACTGCAGAAGCAGAATACATCATTAGTGGTGATGCACATTTATTAAATCTGAAAGAATATGAAGGAATAAAGATAATTTCTCCACGTGAATTTTTGGATAAATTCTCTTAAATTTAATATATATCCAAACATTTACAATATTTCACATTTTCTTGTCAAACATTTTTTACCATCGATACTATTTATTTTTCATGTCCCACATTCCCCTGCTTACTCATCAACTTTTGCTGTGAGCCAATGGCGAACTGCAAAAATTTAGGTTTTACCAAAGATTTTTATACTACTACCAAGCTTTTTACCATTTCAATGTTAAAATACGATTTAATTATAACTGAAAAACCAAATGCAGCTTTGAAGATTGCGCAAGCATTAGCAGATGGAAAACCAATAAAAAAAAACATTGCAGGCATTCCTTATTACGAAGTAACCCATGGCAACCATGATTTGGTAATTGGCTGCGCAGTAGGTCATCTTTTTTCTGTCACAGAAAGAGAAAAGAAAGGTTGGACCTACCCAGTATTCGACGTGAAATGGGAGCAGACTTCAAAAATAAGTAAAGGCGCTGCATACACTGCAAAGTACGCTGATGCTCTTAAAAAATTAGCAAAAGATGCAACTTCTTTTACTGTAGCTACTGATTATGATATTGAAGGAGAAGTTATTGGTTACAATGTTTTGAAATATCTTTGCAAGCAAAAAGATGCAAAGAGAATGAAATATTCAACATTAACAAGAGATGAATTGCGAGAATCTTATGATAAAGCGTCAAAAACAGTTGATTGGGGTCAAGTAAATGCAGGTTTAACACGGCATGAGCTTGATTGGTATTATGGAATTAATTTATCACGTGCATTAAGTTTAGCAGTCAAAAGCACAGGAAGTTTTAAAATTCTGAGTTCAGGACGAGTGCAAGGTCCAGCATTAAAGATGGTTGTTGACAGGGAAAGAGAAATATCAGCATTCATCCCAAAACCTTTTTGGCAAATTTCATTACAATGGTCAAAACAAAATATTCTTGTTCCTGCAAATCACAGCAAAGATAAATTTTGGGAGCAAAAAGAAGCAATTGCAGCCTTTGCGAAAGTCAAAGATCAAACAACTGCAACAATTATCGACTTAAAAAAATCAGAATTCAAGCAGACTCCTCCTGCTCCATTTGACTTAACCTCATTGCAGACAGAAGCCTATCGTAATTTCAAAATTCAGCCGAAAGAGACATTAGAAATCGCGCAAAGCTTGTATCTTGCTGGAATTATTTCTTATCCAAGAACAAGTTCTCAAAAATTACCAAAAGAATTGAATTTAAAGAAGATTATAACACAGCTCGAGAAAAATGAAAATTATACGCAATTGATTGCTCGATTATTAAAAGAAACAAAATTAATACCAAATGAAGGGAAAAAAACAGATCCAGCCCATCCAGCAATTCATCCAACAGGTGAGCACAAATCAATCAAGGATCGTGAAGCAAAGATTTATGATTTGATTGTAAAACGATTCTTCGCTTGCTTTGCTGAACCTGCTATTCGAGAAACAGTTACCGTCACGCTTGATGTCAATACAGAACAATTTATTTCAGCAGGTTCACGCACGACAAAAAAAGGATGGCATGATTTTTATGCACCCTATGTTAATTTAGAAGAAGAAGAACTTCCAGCAGTTATTTTGAAAGAAACAGTCCCAATTAAAGATTTGAAATTAGAAGAAAAACAAACAACACCGCCCAAACGATATAATCCTGCATCAATCATCAAAGAATTAGAGCGAAGAAATTTAGGTACAAAAGCAACGCGTGCTTCTATCGTTGATACACTTTTTACACGAGGCTATGTTAATGGTCAGCCGATTGAAGCAACAAAATTAGGAATGCTGACTGTTCAAACGCTTGAAAAATATTGCCCCAGTGTTTTAGATGAAGAATTGACAAAACATTTTGAAGAAGAAATGGATGAAATTCGAGAGCATAAAAAGAAGAACGAGGAAGTGCTCGATGAAGCAAAAGATGTTTTAACGAAAATTCTGAAAAAATTTAAAACCCATGAAAAAGAAATTGGCAGTGAATTATTAGTTGCAGAAAGAGAATCGCAGGAGATTGCAAACACTGTTGGAAAATGCCAAAAATGCAGCGACGGCACATTGATGCTGCGAAAAGGAAAGTTTGGCAGATTTATTGCATGCGATAAATATCCTGATTGTAAGACTACATTTAAGCTACCATCAAATTGTCTCGTTAAACCATCAGAAAATATTTGTGAAGTCTGTAAATTTCCAATGCTCCTCATAATTAAAAAAGGCAAACAACCGCAAGACCTTTGCATTAATGTCGAGTGTAAAACAAAACAAATTCCAGGTCTTGAAGAAGACAAAACAGCAAAACTCTGCCCAAAATGCGGCAAAGAATTAATTTTGCGAAAATCAATGTATGGTGCTTTCTACGGCTGTTCAGGCTATCCCAATTGCAGAACAATTGTAAGAATTCCAAAGGAACAGGTATTAACGGATGGCGTAAACAAAGATGATATAACTGCTAATGGAAAAACAGAACTAAAGGCAGAAATAAAAATTGTCCAGAAAAATACTCTGAAAAAAGCTTCAAAAGGAGCTCCAAAAGCAACAAAAAAAGCAAAGTAATTGAAAAACAGTTCTTATCTTCTAATGAGAAGTTTGCAAAATTATGGTTACTGCCATATTGTGAGCATTTTTCAATTTTTTAATCCAGAAAAAAGGAAATTACAATAGGAATTTTTTCCTTAGAACTAACTATCCAAATGCGAACTGGCAGTAATCCGAGCGATAGCGAGTATTTTGCAAACTTCTCTAATCATTTTTTAACATTTTTTATGATTATTCACAATTGCCTTACATATACAGATAATTCAAAACAATAATCTTTATAAATAATCTCTCCCTAAAATAAGCTATACTTACATAAGCAGAAGTGTTGGGAGTATGAGATTTGAAAAAAAGGGGGATAGTAGTAATACTTTTATTAACTATAGTTCTAACTTTAGTTCCAATTCAATTCTTATTCAAACGCAATCTTCTTCTGATTCAGAACTTGTTACATTTGATCAGGAGTTAGAAACATTTCAATTGCTCTATATAAAGCTTCATTCAAAGTATGGCAATCATTTTCCTGCGTTATTAAATCAAAATCAACTGATTGTAAATAAAAACAAATTTGAAGTAAATCCAAGGCAATCGCAATTCTTGATCCCAATTACAATTTATACAAATAAACTCTCAGGACTCGAAATAATTGTAAAATATCTACGAGAGAATCATTCTTTACAATATAATGAAATTGCCGTATTATTAAACAGGAGCCAAAAAACAATTTGGCAGGCATATAACTCTTCAAAGAAAAAATATCCCTCTCATTTTGTAATTCGGCAAACGCAATACTCCATTCCGCTGCAAATTCTTGCAAATCGAAATTTCAGTGTACTTGAATCGCTCGTGAAATACTTAAAAGAAAATTACCATTTAAAACTCCATGAAATTGCAAGCTTGCTTTTTCGTGATCAAAGTACTATCTGGACAGTTTATAATCGTTCAATGAAAAAAATGGTGTCATAAGTAATGGTTGAACAAGAGCAGAATCAATCATGGAATAAAACAAAGAAGACTACAGTCATTGCACTGATTTTGACAGTAATTTTTCTTGTTTTCTTTTTCAATCCAACATTATTTACAGGATTTATTACGGGTGATAATTTAAACGTAACTGATAACGTTAGTTCAAATTTTCCCGTTATCCTAGAGGATAATCAATCTCAAAATAATTCAAATTCAGAATTAATGATTAATCAATCGCTTCCAAACAAAGAAATAATCAATACGCCAACGATTGGTCTTAAAAATAAATTTGGTTATGCAACAGGTCACAAGGATGTGCAGTTTAATCATCAAAAAAGTTCAGCAGAGCACGATGCATTTGATATTACGTTAAGCAATTCCCCTGGTGTAGCGCATTTGATTAATCTTGATAAGAATGCAGAAGCAGTTGTTGAGATTAAAGGATTGCAAGTCAAGAAAATAATCCAAAATGATTCAGTACAAAACGCTTCCCTTGAGATTGCTGCAGCAATCGATGAAATAGACGAGAAAAAGATTGATGAACAAAAAATAATTAATTCGCCGGATAATGCAATCACGGGAAATCTCGGAAAAACAACTAGTGAGGTAACTATTGTTAACGAAATTAAAACATCTGTATTTGCAATTGAAAGTTATCCCATTGATCAAGCAACACTCACATTGCCAAAAATAAACAGTGGAAAAATTGATGCAGTTTATCGCTGTACTGAATTTGATCTTCAAAAGTTTAAATGCTCTTCAGGCTGGGAAAAGACAGCAATTCCATTTACTGATGATGGCAGTGTAATAACATTTTCAGTCAATCATTTTTCAGCATATGCAGGTGCAGGAAATAATCTCACGAATTCTGCAACGCTTGCAATCTGGGATGATTCAGACAATAAAACAGCAGTAAACAATAAGCCTGTTAATTTTTATGCAGACTATCAAAATGCAACACAAAATGCAATTACAGGTGCTGGTGCTTACTGTAACATCTCATTTGACGACGGGCAAAAAGCAGCAATGCAATTGAATAATACTTCGCAGCATTATGAATATACTCGTTCATTTGCAACAGGTGGTGATTATTATTTTACTGTTTCTTGTGTTGGCGATTCATCTGGTTACACGAATTTGCAAACGACAGACACTGCAACAATTGAAGAAGTTTTTGTTCTCGGTGCAAAATCATACACGACATGTCCTGGCGACACCTCAACAGGTTCATGGTATTTTAACAATTCTGTTACAATTGATAAAAATATAACTTGCGCGAATATCACTATGGCAGATTCGGCAGTGCTTAACTTTGGAAACAGAAGTTGGTTTATTATAACCTCTGAAAATTTATCAATGCAAGCAGGTTCAAAAATAAATGCAACAGAAATGGGTTTCTTAAACACTTTTGGACCAGGTACTGGAACAAATAGTTCATTAAGTGGTGGTTCTGGCGCAGGTTACGGTGGTATTGGTGGAAGATCTGAAAATAATATCATTGGCGGCTCAACATATGGGAGTGCTTTAGCTCCAATCCTTCTTGGTTCTGGCGGTGGTGGTGGTGAATCAATAACCTATCGTGGAGGTTTGGGTGGTGGTTCAATTACCATTAATATCACCGGTGATTTTGATCTTAATGGTACTGTTCTTGCAAATGGTGGACATAGTACAAAAAACGAAACGAGTTGTTGTAATATTGATATGGGTGGTGGCGGCAGTGGTGGAAGTATTTATGTTGTTGCAAGAAATTTAACAGGAACTGGTTATTTCATGGCAAAAGGTGGAACAAATGGTGTGAACACTAATACGGGTTCTGAAGGTGGTTCAGGTGGCGGCGGAAGAATTGCAGTTTATTATAATTATACGAACATGGATTTTTCAAAAAGCAATGCGAGTCGAGGAGAAAATATTACTTCTCTTGCTGATGAACGGATGGATGGTACTGCAATTTTTGTTGACATGGATGATAATTATGCAACAATCGTTACAGGAATGCTGTTCAATATTTCTGATGTTCTTGCCGGTTCATTATTTAAGTCAACAGCAACATCGAATTTCACTTTTAATAATTTATCATTTTTATCGCCATCAGTTCGATTAGAAGGAAACGCCTCAATCAACGTCGGTAACATGAGCATTCGAAATACAGTTAATATTGTTTGTGACAATCGAAGTACCAAAGAATTCGCTTTAAAATTTAAAGATGATACGGTGATGAATAATGCCTTGCTCAATTTTAACGTCTCAAATAATCTATCGTATGAAAATTTGACGACAACGTTGTGCGATAATACCCATTTTTATTTTAATCGTTCATTGCAAACAATGAACAATTTGACATGGAACATGAGCACAGGAAATTTAACAATTGTTTCAGAAGCAAATCTCAGTCTAGCAACGACAAAAATATATGGCCAATTTTTAAATTTCACAATGCAA
>OBEQ012076400.1_pt1 | contig 46685 bp, 38 predicted proteins | sample 1670901 | NCBI WGS metagenome assembly OBEQ01 (sample SAMEA104232315, study PRJEB22302) | groundwater metagenome | biome: forest; feature: aquifer; material: groundwater | place: USA | collected 2011-08-07 | depth 5.4 m
CATCCTGTTTCCCCGGAAAAGGATTTGCCCGATCGCAAAGCACGGGCGGGGGCCTGCCGCGCCTATATCACCGGCGGTATGCGCAAGCTGCTCGCCCCTGCCCATGCTGGGGATGCTGAAGATCCAAACCGACAGCTCTGTCTGGGATCAGCCGCCCTTGGGCCGCGCGGCGGGTTATTAACGCCGCTTCCAGAAAATTTACTGGTTGATCATCAATACTTGAGTAATATCCAGCCTTACATAACCGGAAATTGCCCCAGGTATTGAGCGAAAGGCCCGTAGTTGAAAACAGTCATCCTCGCGGGGGGGCTTGGCACCCGCATCTCGGAAGAATCGCATTTGCGCCCCAAGCCGATGATCGAAGTGGGTGAAAAGCCGATGCTGTGGCATATCATGAAGCTGTACAGCCATTACGGGCTGAACGATTTTGTGATTTGCGCCGGTTATCGCGGCTATATGATCAAGGAATATTTCGCAAATTATGTGCTGCACGCATCGGACGTGACAGTGGATTTGCGCAACAATAGCCTGACTTATCATAAAAGTGACGCGGAACCGTGGCAGGTCACGATCATTGATACGGGGGAGAACACCCAGACAGGCGGACGCATAAAACGTATCGCGCATCATCTTGGTCCCGATGAGCCTTTCTGCATGACCTATGGGGACGGTTTGTCCGATATTGACGTATCCGGTTTGATTGCATTTCACAAAAAAATGCGGCTGGAGGCAACGGTTACCGCCGTGCATCCGCCGGGCCGGTTTGGCTCGCTGGATGTGCAGGGCGGAAAGGCGCTGACATTCAGTGAAAAACCACCCGGCGATGGGGGCATGATCAATGGCGGATTTTTTGTGCTTAATCCCAGTGTGATTGGCCGCATTAAGGATGACACCACCTTCTGGGAAAAAGCGCCGATGGAAGGATTGGCGCGAGACGGACAATTGGCGGCCTTTGAACATTCCGGTTTCTGGCAACCCATGGATACGCTGCGCGATAAACAATTTCTGGAACGTCTGTGGACGGAAGGTAATCCGCCGTGGAAAGTCTGGCAATGATCGCTGCTATGCCGGAACAACAGCTATCCTGCCGGTTTTGCAATAGCCCTCTGATCCAAAGTTTCATTGATCTGGGCAGTACGCCGCTGGCCAATTCCTATGTTGCGCAGGACAGGCTTGCGAATCCTGATGCATCCTATCCGCTGCATGCCCGCGTATGTGGTGCATGTTTCCTTGTGCAGGTGGATGCGGTTGTTCCGGCGGAAGAAATTTTCAGCGACTATGCGTATTTTTCTTCTTATGCAGCCAGTTGGGTCGAGCATGCGCGGATTTATGCGATGGCGATGATCGAACGCTTTGCATTGAATGCCAGCAGTAAAGTCGTCGAAATTGCCAGTAACGACGGATATCTTTTGCGGCATTTTGTCGCGGCTGGCATTCCGGTGCTGGGGGTTGAGCCGGCAGCCAATGTGGCCAGGGCGGCAAAAGAATTAGGGGTTGCAACGGAGGTTGCCTTTTTTGGCGCCAATACTGCGGCACGGTTAAAGGCGCTAGGCCATGCGGCTGATTTGATGGTCGCAAATAATGTGCTGGCCCATGTGCCGGCTATCAATGATTTTGTTGCAGGCTTTGCGGCGCTGCTGAAACCCGGAGGGGTGTGGACGATTGAATTTCCGCATTTGAGGCGCCTCATCCAGGAAAACCAGTTCGACACCATCTATCACGAACATTATTCCTATCTATCTCTTGGCGCTGTGGAGCGGATTTTGGCGGCGCATCAGTTGCGGGCCTTTGATGTGGAGACCTTGCCCACGCATGGCGGCAGCCTGCGGGTCTATGCGTGTCATATGACCGCAGAACATGAAACGGGCGAAAACCTGATGGATGTGCGCGCCCGCGAGCAGGATGCGGGGATGGATGTTCTGGAGACCTATCAGGGATTTGGCGTGCGCGCCGGAAAAGTGAAACAGGCGCTGCTGGATTTTCTGAACGATGCAAAACGTCAGGGTAAAAAAGTTGCCGCCTATGGCGCAGCGGCCAAGGGAAATACGCTGTTGAATTACTGTGGCGTTACCGCAGACCAGATCGAATTTGTGGTGGACAGCAATCCGCATAAACAGGGCCGCTATTTGCCCGGCAGCCGCATTCCTGTTCATGCGCCGGATGCGATCTTTGCCGCCAGGCCGGATTATGTCTTGATCCTGCCCTGGAATTTGGCGGATGAAATTTGCCATAATATGGCGGGTATCCGGGATTGGGGCGGCAAATTCGTGATCCCTATTCCGATGCTGCGGATATTGGATTAAACCGGTGCGCACCGTTCCCACCTCCATAGAAGGCGTGATAATTATTGAAACGGAATGGATGCGCGATGAGCGTGGTGGATTTATGCGCAGCTTTTGTGAGCGCGAATTGGCCGCCGCCGGTATCAAGTTTCATACAGTGCAAACCAATCTGTCGCATAATGTTTCGCGCGGCACCTTGCGCGGCATGCATTATCAGGACATGCGCGCGCCGGAACCTAAAATCGTGCGCTGCATTCGCGGCGCCATATATGATGTAGCTCTGGATGTGCGCGCCGGTTCACCCGCATTCGGAAAGTGGGAAGCGGTGGAATTAAGCGCGCAAAATAGTCGCGCATTATTCATCGATGGCGGTATCGCGCACGGTTTTATCAGTCTGACCGATGATGCAGAACTGCTGTATCATATGGGCGGATTTTACGAACCAGATCTGGCGCGGATTGTGCGCTGGAACGACCCGGCGTTCGGCATAGTCTGGCCGGTACAGCCTAGCGTCATTTCACCCCGCGACGCGCATGCGCCGGATTTTTATACACAATAAGACTTTTGGGATTAATTTGACGCCGGCGCAGCCACGCCATCAGGGCATGGGACGATCGCCTTGTCGGCTTAGCACCAACAGCAAGCTTTCAATTTTGATGCTCCTCTGGCCGGATTGGCCACTTCGGCAAGCGCAATTCCCATGCCAGCCTCTGGGGTTTCACCAAAATCGCGGATCACGTTGCTTCCAGGGATGATTTTTTTGATTTTCCGGAATCGGAAATAGTCAGGCGGCGGCTATTTTTTGTCATGAGAACATTTGATGCCGGTTTATTTTTGCCGTAATTATTATTCAATAGATAAAACCGCTTACATGCCGCTTGCCCGGGATTAGAAGCGTGAACAGGGCCGCCTGATGCGCGAACAAGGAAGGTTAGGGAGGGGGGCGATGCCGCGCATGGTTAAGGTGCGGTAAACAGGGCGGCTGGTTTGCGGGAAAATGGCGCAGAGAAATGGCCGTGGTTCGCATGCAGACGGCAACCTTGTATTAACCTTATTGCCACTATCGTAATGCGCCGAAAGTCCCATTCAGGAGCCACATACCATTCATGGCCACAAAACCCCGCATTGCAATTTTTGATCCCCTTAATCCGCGCGAGCGTTCCTTCATGCGGCCTCTGGCGGCGCATCTGGAGGCAAACTGGCAGGTTGATTTTTATCATCCGGGAACAGTAGAGGAAGTGCAGCAGGCTGCGCAGGATTGCGACGTGCTCTGGTTCGAATGGTGCAGCCCGCTGGCGGTGCATGCAACCAATCACATTGATCTTCGCGGCAAAAAAATCATTGTCCGGCTGCATGCCTTTGAGGGGTGGGAGACAAAATGGCCCAGCCAGATGTTCTGGGGCAATGTCGATCACTTAATCCTGGTTACCCCTCAGATGCTGGATATTTTAGGACCACGATATCGTGATCTTACCCGGCAAGTGGACGTGCGAATTATTCATAACGGCGTGGAGTGTGATAGATTTTCCAATAGCACGCCCAAACGCATGCACGATATCGCCTGGGTTGGCAGGATGGAACCTAAGAAAAATCCCGGTATGTTCCTGCAAATCATGCATAAGCTAGTAGAAATTGATTCCTCTTATCGTTTGCATATAGCAGGTCTATTCTCGGATCGGCGCCTACAAGCTTATTTGCTTCATATGATTAACGAACTTGAACTAAAGGAGCACATAATATTTCATGGATTTATTGTCGATATGCCTGCCTGGTCTCAGGATAAAGGCATCCTGCTCAGCACTGCATACGAAGAAATTTTTGGCGTGAATATTGGTGAAGGCATGGCAGCGGGCGCTTATCCGGTAATTCATAATTTTACCAGCGGGAAACTTTTTTGGCCGAAAGAATCTCTGTTCAATACCATAGATGAAGCAGTGTCACTTATTCTCAAGGCTGCTCCAAACCAATATGTAGATTTTGTCCGTGACCGGTATGATTGGAAACGTCAAAGTAAAATTATGGATGCGCTTCTGGCGGAGCCCAATCGCAAGACCGCGGACCAGATGATTTTTACCCATGAGGGCGCGGATATTTTATTCCATCTGCCAGACCACAACGATCACATTCAAAAAATTATCGCGGCTTCCAGCACGTTCTATGAACCCGAAATGCTCGCAGACATGCAGACGCGGCTGCGCGCGCTGCATGCGCCCCAAAACGCCATGGCGCTGGATGTTGGGGCCAATATCGGCAATCACACGGTCTATTTCGGCAAGGTGCTTGACCTTGACACCATTGCCTTTGAGCCAACCCCGCGCAGCCATGCGGTGCTGTGTAAAAACATTGCGCTCAATCAGCTTGAAGGCAAAGTGCAGGCGCTGCGCATCGGCGCTGGCGCGCAACCCGGGCGCGCCAGCGTGCTGACGTGCGACGCCACAAACTGGGGCATGAACCAGTTAAACGAAAATTCAGATGGCGAGATCGAGGTCAAACGGCTCGATGATATCGCCCGCACCGGCCCTGTGGTGCTGATGAAGATTGATGTCGAGGGAATGGAGATGGACGTGCTGCGCGGCGCGGCGGAAATTTTACGCACTGATCGTCCGTTATTGTACATCGAAGCCGCAACGGACGATCAGCGCCAGCCCATTGAAGCCTATCTGGCGGCATTCGGTTATCGCATCACGCAGCGCTTTAACGCCACGCCGACTTATCTGTTTGTGCATCCGCAAACCCATGCCGCCACCGTCGCAACGCAAACCGCAGAAACGCCGCGCGGGCAAGGCCTGCGCCGCCGATTAAAGCGGAGGGCCGGATGACAATGAGTTAAATATTCTGAGGAATGGCATTATAAGTTCAGGGGGACTTGCCCCGTCCTCAGACAAAAACTCCGGCTTTCTTCAGGCGCGTGATTTCTTCCTCTGGATATTTGAGGAACTCTTTCATCACAAAATTCGTGTCTTCGCCCAGCATTGGCGCCGCTTTGCTCAGCTTCACGGGGGTTTCCGAAAACAGGGTCGGATAGCCGTCATACAGCATCGGCCCCATGAAGCCATGTTTCAGGGTGACGAAATAGCCGCGATGGATAAGCTGCGGATCTTCGTACAGATCGCTGCCGCGCATGACGACGGCGGCGGGTACGCCCGCTTCGCGTAACTGCGTCACGAAGGCGAAAGGAGGCTTGCCGGAACAGAAATCGTGCATTGCGGCTTCGATTTTGTCGCGGGCTGCAAGGCGCTCTTTTACATTGTCATACCGCGCATCAGCGAATTGTGTGAGCCCGGCGAAGCTGCATAGCGCGCGCCACTGTGCAGTATTGGAAACCGAGATCGCAATATAACGCTCGATGCCTGCGGTCTGATACACGCCGTGCGGACATTCGGACAGGCTGTCGAGCCCGGCCGCAGGCGCACTGGCGCCGTTCACGGCGGCGTCCAGCATCAGCGGTTCGATGAACTGAATGCCCGCCTCGACCTGTGAAATATCGACATATTGGCCTTTGCCGCTTTTGCTGCGTTCATATATTGCTGACGCCAGCGCCAGCGCGCCAAAGCGCGGCGTAATAAAATCCGTGTACGCCCCATAGGGGCCTGCGGGCGGGCGATCCGGCCAGCCGGTAATGCCATGCAGCCCGGCCAGCGCCGCGCCCTGATTGCCAAAGCCGCCAAAATGCCGCCTTGGGCCGGTCTGGCCATACAGGCATGTGCTCAGCATGATCAGATCGGGATGGTCCTTGCTCAGGGTGTCATAGTCCAGCCCAAACCTGCCAATGGTGCCGGGGGTAAAACTTTCCAGCATCACATCGGCCCAGTCAGCCATTTTCCTGGCGATGGCGCGGCCATCACCGGTTGACATGTCCAGCGCCATGCCAAGCTTGGAGGAATTGAAATTGGCCATGAACTGGCTGGAATTGAAGTTGAATTCCCGCTTGAAATAGGGGGCCGCCATGCGCAGCACGTCGGGCCGCTTGGAAGTTTCGATGCGCACCACGGTGGCGCCATTATCCGCCAGCGCCTTGGAGATAATCGGACCCACGCCGACCCAGGCAAAGTCTGCAACCTTAATCCCGGCAAACGGTTTGCCGCGCGGGCTGGCTGGAACTGTGGGTGCGCCTACTGTGCGTGCAGGGCCGTTGAGCAGCGCCTGCGCCTCACCCAGTTTGGGTGCCGGGCGATTGGTAATTACCTTGGTGCGCGATAGGCGGATGCAGGGCTTGGGATGGGCCTTGCCATCAATTTTTTCCCACAATCCGCGGGATTCAAGTTGCGTATCCTTCAGCAGATCAGCGGTTGTATATACCGGCACATTCAGCAAGCCATGGGCAAGCGCGCGTTCAAAAATATCCTGTTTTTTCCGTGTACTGAGGAATTTTAGCGCAAGCTGCGCGCCCTCGTTCACCTGTTCCATGGTGATGCGGCCGTCTTTGCGTTCCTGCGGCCATTTGTTCCAGTCAATGTCCGGCAAATCCGGCAGGGGGCCTTCCACTTCGATGCGCCAGTTGATGATTTCACCCAGCGCGCGTACGGTCGGTCCGACAGCGCCCATCAGATTGGTGACATACCCATCCGCCACGGTTACCAGACCCGGCACATCAAGTCCCGGGGTGGTTGGCGGCTTCGGCAGGTTGCGTTCCATGCCAAAGCCCGGAATGTCACGGCCCTCGGCGGTTGGAAAGCCCTGCGCGTTCATCAGGGTTAGCATCATGGCGGTCTGCATGGACACATCAAGCTGCTGCCCAAGGCCCGAGTGCTGGCGTTCATTCAGCGCAATGGCCGTGTCGGCGGCGGCAACCATGCCCGCATGAAAGGCGGCCTGGGGAAAGCCAACCGGCAATGGCGGACGGTCGCCATCGCCCTGCAGGTTGATCAGGCCGCAGGCTGCTTCGATGGTCAGATCGGTGGCGGGGTCCATGGCAAAAGGCCCGGTCTGGCCAAATGGCGTGATCGACACATAGATCAATGCAGGATTAAGCGCCTTCATGGTGGAGTAATCCAGGCCAAGGGTTTTCAGATAGCCGGGGTCGAAAGATTCAATCAGCACGTCCGCGCCCGCAATCAGCTTTTTCAACTGGCCGCGTTCGGCCTGTTTGGACAAATCAACAATGATGCTGCGCTTGCCGCGGCCCAGTGCGGCCCAATAGAGCGAGCCCTCCGGGTCGCCCTCGCGGCCCTTTACAAAAGGCGGCTGAAAGCGTGCGGCGGCGCCTTCCGGCGGCTCGATCTTGAGCACCTCGGCCCCCATGTCGGCCAGTGACCTGCCCGCCATTTCACCGCGCAGGGTCGTCATATCGATAACCCGGATACCGGCCAATGCGCCTGTTTGTTCGCCGCTCATTCTGATCTATCCCCTGTTTTTATTTTATTGTTTTAGTTTCACCTGCTGCCGCGTCCAGTTCATGCCAGCGCGGCGGGCAGTTTACGTCGGCAGCAGGTGGATTGGCAATGAACTCAGCGCCCCTCCGCCAGAATGCGGTCCTGCTCGGTTTGATATTGGGGCGTACCGTCACGGGGTTTGCGTTCATCTTTGCCGCCCGCGCCGCCTTTTCGCCATTCCTCTGCTTTCCAGTCCTCAGTTTCGGCCCAGCGATGGGCAAGCATCTCAACCTGTTCCGCATGGGTCATGGTTTCAAGCCCTGCAAGACCGCGCCGCACAATATCCAACTGCCCTGCGCGGTCGAACGGTTTGCCCACCGTATGGCCCAGCGGATAATCCACAAACGTAATACGCGGCGGCCGTCCGGCTTTGACGATGTCCAGCGCACTGGCCATGCACATGGTGGCGATGCCTTCGGCTTCCAGATGGCGTGCGATCAGACTCACGGTCTGATGACACACGGGTCACATGGGAACCAGAAGCACCGCATCGACATTCTGCCTGGCGAAAGATTCGGCAAGCACAGGGATCAGTTCCTCGCGCACCCGGCGCTGAGAATAAATCCCGCCCATGCAGGAAAACAGCTCATCCGCCACCTCGCCCACAAATCCTTCCGCCTCTAAGGTGCGCAGCGCATCAATCGGAAACACGCAATTGGGGTCGCGGCGCGGATCGGGCAGATAATTCTCGGTGATATGCGAGAAGTGAATCTTCTCCGTCGGCGTGGTTTTCGCAATCGCCCGGATCGAGGTGTCGTCCTTGTAATGATAGGCCGGTTGCCCCACCACATAGGCCCCGGACGTTGACACCATGCCAATACGGCATTCGGACAATGGCTTGTTCAGCCTGGGGAATGGCGGCGGCGTACCCGCCAGCAGCCAGCCATAAGGTTGATGACCAAGGCTTTCATAAAGCTCCCGCGTCATGCGCATATAGTCGATAGGTTCCATTCAAGTTCCTCCATAGCTGGCGGCAGTATAAATGCCTCTTGCGCCACCATGCACTGCTTAATTTATCGGCTTCTATAGCTGGGCACCCCATGGAAATCAGGGTTTTTTTACTGGCACGCATGTTGCAGCGCACACGCTATCCGGCTGCATTCATGGTCATGACAGGAGAGTAAGTATGCGAAAGTTGAAAATTATCGCCGCAAGCATGGTGCTGGTTATATCTGCAATTAGCCCCAGCCTGGCGGAAAAGCTGGCGCTGGAAAAGCCAGAACTCAAGCTTGGCTTTATCAAGCTGACCGATATGGCGCCGCTGGCCATCGCCTATGAAAAAGGCTTTTTCGAGGATGAGGGCCTGTTCGTCACCCTTGAGCCGCAGGCCAATTGGAAGGTGCTGCTGGACCGGGTGATTACCGGCGAACTGGATGGGGCGCATATGCTGGCGGGGCAGCCGCTGGGGGCGGCCATCGGTTTTGGCACCAAGGCTGACATCATCACCGCCTTCAGTATGGATTTGAACGGCAATGGGACCACGGTGTCGAACGAAGTCTGGGCCATGATGAAGCCGAACCTGCCGATGGAAGACGGCAAACCCAAGCATCCGATCAAGGCGGAATATCTGAAGCCGGTGATTGAGAAATTCAAGGCCGAGGGCAAGCCCTTCAAAATGGCCATGGTGTTTCCGGTTTCGACGCATAATTATGAATTGCGATATTGGCTGGCCGCAGGCGGCATCAATCCCGGCTATTATTCCTCGACCGATATTACGGGGCAAATTCAGGCTGACGTTCTGCTGTCAGTCACACCGCCACCGCAAATGCCCGCAACCCTGGAGGCGGGCACGATTAACGGCTACAGCGTGGGTGAGCCATGGAACCAGCAGGCGGTGGCCAAGGGCATCGGCATTCCGGTTATTACCGACAATGAAATCTGGAAAAACAATCCGGAAAAAGTCTTTGGCGTCACTGCGGAATGGGCGGAGGCAAATCCCAATACCCATCTGGCGCTGGTGCGCGCGCTGATCCGGGCCGGGATGTGGCTTGATGAAAATAATGGCGCAAACCGGGCTGAGGCGGTCAAGATTTTGTCCCGCAGCGATTATGTCGGCGCCGATCCGGAAGTGCTCGCCAACAGCATGACCGGCACCTTTGAATATGAAAAAGGCGACAAGCGGGAAGCAAAGGACTTCAATATCTTCTTCCGGCACTTCGCCACCTATCCTTATTACAGCGACGCCGTCTGGTATCTGAGCCAGATGCGCCGTTGGGGCCAGATCAACGAGGCGAAAAACGATGCCTGGTTTGCCGAGACTGCCAAAAAAGTTTACCGCCCCGATATTTACCTGAAAGCCGCGCGTTCGCTGGTCGATGACGGCCTGGCGAAGGAAGCGGACTTTCCATGGGACACGGATGGCTATCATGCGCCACAGAGTGAATTTATCGATGGCGTCACCTATGACGGCCATAAGCCGAATGAGTATCTCAAATTGTTCCAGATTGGCCTGAAGGGGGATCAGACAGTCCAGGGGGCGGATGTGAGTGGGTAGAATGTGATCGCTTGTCTAAATAAATATGCGCGTTACTCACCCCACCCCAACCCCTCCCCATAAAGGGGAGGGGCTTTGCCCCGAGTTCGGGGTTTTCTCTCCCTCCCCCTCGTGGGGAGGGCCGGGGTGGGGGGCCAATCAAAGGAAAAATTTATGTCAGTGGAAACCATGGCTGAGGAAATAAAATTGAAGGATAAAGCGTTCGTGAACCCTTCATGGATATTGAAAAAAATATCTGAAATAGATCCAGCGCAATGGGCTGCGCAGTTCTGGCGGAACTTCGGTATTCCACTCATATCCATTGGCATATTTTTATTGCTCTGGGCGCAGCTCTCGTCAAACATCACCACAAGCCTCGGCACTTTACCAGGGCCGGTGCAGGTGTATGAAGAAGCACAAGGTCTGTGGACGGATCATCTGGTGCAGGGCGGACAGAAGGACGCATTCAATGCGCGTCAGGAAGAACGCAATGCAAAACTGCTTGCCGCCGATCCGAACGCCAAGCTTATGTGGCGCGAATATACCGGCAAGCCGACCTATATCGATCAGATATTCCCCAGCCTGAAAACCGTGTTCATGGGATTTTTCCTGGCGACGACTGTGGCCGTGCCGCTGGGTATTATCTGTGGTCTCAGCCCGGCTGCAAATGCGGCGTTAAATCCGATGATCCAGATTTTCCGTCCGGTGTCGCCGCTGGCCTGGCTGCCGATTGTCACCATGCTGGTTAGTGCGCTCTATATCAGCGAAGACCCGGTGTTTCAAAAATCATTCGTCACCTCGGCCATTACCGTAACACTGTGTTCGCTGTGGCCAACGCTGATCAACACCAGTGTGGGGGTCGCCTCCATTGACAAGGACCTGCTTAATGTCGGCAAGGTGCTGCGGCTAAAATGGCATACGCAACTGGTAAAACTGGTGCTGCCGTCGGCGCTGCCGTTTATTTTTACCGGCATGCGATTGTCCCTGGGGGTCGGCTGGATGGTGCTGATCGCCGCTGAAATGCTGGCGCAAAATCCGGGTCTTGGAAAATTTGTGTGGGATGAATTCCAGAACGGCAGTTCGCATTCGCTGGGGCGCATCATGGTCGCGGTGCTGACTATTGGCATTATAGGATTTCTGCTCGACCGCATGATGGGCACGTTACAGGGGCTGGTTACCTTCAGCGATAAAAGGTAGGGACGCATCATGCCTATTCTTGAAATAACAAATCTGCGTAAATCCTATGGCAAAGGCCCGGCGCGCACTGACGTGCTGGGTGGCATTAACCTGAATGTCGAAGAGGGCGAATTTGTCGCCATTGTCGGATTTTCCGGCAGTGGCAAAACGACGCTTATCTCCACCATCGCGGGACTGATCCCGCCGGATAGCGGAGAAATTCTGTGCAAAGGCGGGAAGGTTACACGCCCCGATCCTGAACGCGGCGTGGTGTTTCAAAACTATTCGCTGATGCCGTGGTTGACCGTATACGGAAATATCGCGCTGGCGGTCGATACGGTGTTCAGTGATTGGCCGAAAGAACGGCGAGCCGGGCATACACATAAATATATTAAAATGGTCGGTCTGACGCATGCCGCCGAGAGGTGGCCATCAGAACTGTCTGGCGGCATGCGGCAACGGGTGGCAGTGGCGCGCGCCCTGTCCATGCAGCCGGAAATTTTGCTGCTGGATGAACCCTTGAGCGCGCTGGACGCCCTGACCCGCACCAAACTTCAGGATGAATTGAGCGCCATATCCCAGCAGGAAAAAAAGACCATCATTCTCATCACCAATGATGTGGATGAGGCGATTATTCTTGCCGACCGCATCATTCCGCTGGATCCCGGACCGAATGCGGTATTGGGACCGGAATTCATCGTTAATCTGCCGCGTCCGCGTGAGCGCGCGGGCCTTAATCATGATCCGGCGTTCAAGAAGCTGCGCCAGGACATTACCGCTTATCTGATGCAAAAAGGGGCGGCGCGCGTCACGCAAACGGATGATAAGCGCGCATTGCCGAATGTTACGCCGCTAAATCTGAATGCCGCGTTGCCAAAGGCAGCACAACAGGCGGGCAAGGCGCGAAGCCTGCATCTGGACCGGTTTGTTGATTTTGCAGACATCAGTAAAACCTATCCGGCGCCAAAGGGGCCGCTGACCGTGGTGGAGGGATTTGATCTGCGGATGAAGAAGGGCGAGTTTGTTTCACTGATCGGCCATTCGGGGTGTGGCAAATCAACGGTGCTGTCGATGGTGGCGGGGTTGAATGATATCAGCGGCGGCGGCATCATTCTGGATGGGCGCGAGGTGGATGGGGCCGGGCCGGACCGGGGCGTGGTGTTTCAGGCGCCCAATCTGTTTCCCTGGCTGACTGCGCGCAAGAATGTGGCGTTGGGGGTCGAGCGGGTCTATCCCCACGCCAGCAGTGCCGAGCGCCGCGACATCATCGAATACTATCTCGGCCGCGTTGGCCTGGGTGACGCCATGGACAAGCCTGTGACCGCCATGTCGAACGGCATGAAACAGCGCGTCGGCATTGCGCGCGCTTTTGCTTTATCGCCGAAACTGCTGTTGCTCGATGAACCGTTCGGTATGCTGGACTCGCTCACACGCTGGGAATTGCAGGAAGTGCTGATGGAGGTGTGGACGCGCACCCAGGTGACCGCCATCTGCGTCACCCATGATGTGGACGAGGCGATCCTGCTGGCGGACCGGGTGGTGATGATGACCAATGGCCCAAACGCCAGGGTTGGCAAGATCATGCAGGTCGATCTGCCGCGCCCGCGTACGCGCAAGGCGCTGCTGGCGCATCCGGATTATTACCGCTACCGCGAGGAGCTTCTCGGTTTCCTCGAAGAATATGAGAAAGGTCATACCCTCAAAGAAAAAGCCGCGTGAGGATTAGAGCATGCGGTTTTTTCTGTATTCTACATTCTGCGGTCAGACTCTTATGCGACCAAGTTGAACCACGCCCCCACCCCTATCCCATCCCCACGAGGGGGAGGGGAAGAGAGTGCTGAACCGCTGCGGCAACAAGCCCCTCCCCTTGATGGGGAGGGGTTGGGGTGGGGTGATACGGAGGGTGAGAATAAAGCACTATTCACGCTTCAAAATAAGTGGATCAGACTCTAATATTTCACTTCTGCAGAAAACCAGATTTTTTTCCGGTCTGTCGCAAAACGTTCCGCATCATAGTTGGCGTATTTGGCCAGCAGCACGACGCGCTTCCAGACATCGGCGGTGACCATCAGGTCGGTTTCATCGCCATAGTTAATATTGCCGCCGTCGGATTCAAAATCATGATAGGCGGCGGTAAGACGCAGCACATCAATGCCGAACACCTGCTTCTTGGTATAGGCCAGCATGGCTTCACGATCTTCAAGGCCGGTTCCCGGCGTTGCGGCAGTAAACACATCGGCCCAGCCGGCGAATTTATGCCCGGTCGCCAGCGGGGTGCTGAAGCCGATGCCCTTTTCTGCAGAAAGCACTTCATAGTTCGCCGTACCCGTCAATGATCCGCCCAGAACTTTGTCCTTTGTCAGGCCCAGTTCGCCCATATAATAATCATTGCTGAAATTGCCCGGATTGGTTTTGTAGTCGCTTTGATCCGCATATTCCGCGCCATACTGCACTTTCCAAGTATGAGTGATAGGGTGCGCCCCGGTAAACCGCACACCATAGGTTTCTGTTGACAGCGCCCGCGCATTTTCTAGATCAAGCAGATATGCGTAAGCCGTAGCCTTGCCCCAATTGAAGCCACCCAGCACGACATTGTAGGAAAGGTTGGCCAGATGGGTATCGCCCTTGAAATTTCCCAGGGCATTATCGTCGCTCAGAAAGCGGTTGACACGGTTGACAAACATATAGCTGAAGGTGGTGTTGGGTAGCGCCGTATTGTCGATACGAAATCCGTCATAGGTCTGCTCATTCTGACGCCAGCCGACATTGCCGACAAAGCGTTCATTGTCGAAAATCACCCGTTGGCGTCCTGCGGTGACGATGGTTTTGGGTATGCCGGCAAAGGCGATCTGGGCGCGGTTAACTTCGGTGCTTTCCGGATCGAGTATCTGGGGAAATCTTGTCCTGCCATTGATGCCATCGTTGTAATCGTCATTATCCGTAACTGCGCGCACATCTTCAAATTCCAGCGTTCCGGTAAAGTTGTTGATCGGTGCGGTTTCATAGCCCAGTACGGTGCGTAAAGTCAGGGCATCGCCTTTGCGTCTGGCCAGGCCGGACTGGTTCACGTCTTCATAGCGCAGGCGGGCGACGAAGATGGGCTTGCCGCCGCCTAACGCATCGCCAACACGGCTGAAGAAATATTCCGGCGGTGACGCTGCGATAGCGGATGTGCTGGAAAGCAGCGCAAACGCCGTGGCCGCGAGCACGCCATGTGTATATTGATGATTTTTCAAAGCCAAACTCCTGTCAATAAGTATGCAAAGGCAACGCAAGACGCGCCGCTCTGCATCTCGCACTGCAACAGGTATGCCATAATGTGCTGCACAATATTCGGGCTGGCCACCCACCAGGTCCCGCTTGTATCTGGCGAATATGACGCCATGCTCTGCCTATTTTATTGGCTAGCGAGCGCTGCTCAGTTGAGGAAATCTGCGCTTATTTTTTTGGCACGTATGTTGCTCCAGTGCCTGTATGAGGTGCGCAGTCTGTCCCCGGTACAGCGTCCGGTCAGCCGTTGATGTTATGCCGGAGAGAGGGGTTTTTTGCGTGTGCACAATAAGTTTCCCGATTTTCGGGAAAAATAATCATGGAGTGAAGCATTTGGATTTTCGCGATTTTCGCAAGGCCGGTCACTGGCCTACATTGCTTGCGGCGTTTTTGTATTTTGGTTTGAGTTTCACGGCCTGGGTCGCGCTGGGGCCGCTGATCATCTATATCGCTAAGGATATCACGTTAACAGTGGACGATAAATTCACGCTGGTCGCGATTCCTATCTTGTCAGGTGCGTTGCTACGTATACCGTTGGGCGCGTTGGCAGACCATTTTGGTGGCAAGCGATCTGCTATTGCCGCCCAAATGCTGATGATCGCCGGACTCGCCTGGGCTTGGGTATCTGGTCTGGATGGAAAGCTTGATATTGCGCTTCTGGGGCTGGTGCTTGGTGTTGCCGGAGCCTCTTTCGCGGTTGCTTTACCGCAGGCTAGCCGCTGGTATCCGCCGCATTATCAGGGCATTGTCATGGGCATAGCCGGCGCCGGCAACATGTGCGTGGTTCTCACTTCCTTGACCGCACCTTGGCTTGCGGAGACCTTGGGATGGCGAAATGTTTTCGGCGTCTTGCTGGCGCTGCTGCTGGCGCTGCTCATAGTTTATGCGCTAATCGCCAAAGATGCCCCCGGCACCCGCCAGCAATTGAACTGGGCGGGCTACCGCGCCTTATTCGGCGACAGGGACAGTTGGTGGTTCATGTTATTTTATTTTATTACTTTTGGCGGTTTTGTTGGTCTGGCCAACGTTCTGGTGCTGTATTTCACTGTCCAGTACCATGTATCGGGGATTGCCGCAGGTCTGATGGTGTCGATAATTGTTTTGCTTGGCTCTCTGGCGCGGCCAATTGGCGGCATGGTTGCGGATCGCATCGGGGGTATTCGCAGCTTGCAATTTCTGTTCATTGTCGTGGCGGCAAGCTACACAATCATTGCATTTATGCCGTCAGGTCCAGTGCCGTTTGACCCTGCCGCTGGCGGCTGGAGTTTTTGGCAGATTCCAAATATCGCATGGATTTCGCTGTCGATTTTTACTGTCAGCGCGATGGCGCTGGGCATGGGCAATGGCGCGGTGTTTCAGTTGATCCCGCAACGCTTCCGCAATGAAATTGGCGCGATCACCGGGCTTGTCGGCTGCGGTGGCGGGGCAGGCGGTTTCTTTCTTGCCAAGGCGCTGGGGCTGTCACAAGCATGGAGCGGCAATTTTAGCGGCGGCTTTATGGTTTTTGCTTTATTGGCGCTGCTGGGTCTTGCCGGGCTGGTGAGTGTCAAGCGCCGCTGGCGCACCACCTGGGGCGCGGTGTCGGGGGCACGGATATGAAGTCAGAAAATTGGCTGTAACCCGCGCCAGTCTACAGGTGCAGATCGGCGTTGCCAGCGATCAGGGGAAGCGCGCGCGCAACGATGATTTTATAGCGGCCCTTTCGCCGCCACAGGGTGGTTGGGTGCGGCCTGTATTCATAGCGGCCGTTGCCGATGGTGTCGGTGGCGCCAAGGGCGGACGCGAGGCGGCGGAACTGTCGGTGCGCGGCTTTTTTGACGGCTTCCATGCCCAGCCTGAAACGCTTAGCGTCGAACAGGCGGCGGCCCGAACCCTGACGGCGATCAACCGCTGGACCCTGGCGCAGGGCAAGGCCGACCCTAACCTTGCCGGCATGGCGACCACCTTCAGCGCACTGATATTATTGGGGCGCGAGGCCCATGTCGCCCATGTGGGCGACAGCCGGATTTACCGGTTAAGCGGTCAGCAATTGCACTGCTTGACCCGCGATCATACCCATCCGCATCCGGATCAAAGCCATGTGCTGCTGCGCGCCATCGGCCTGGAAGAACATGTGCATGTGGATCATGAGATGGTGCGCCTGGAAGCGTTTGACCGCTTTTTATTATGCAGTGATGGCGTGCACGGCGTGCTGTCGGATAGGCAGATAGCCGAGCATCTTTCGCTTCGCACGGCGGCAGAAGAAGCAGCAGGCCGCATTGTCGAAGCGGCTCTGGATGCAGGTAGCCAGGATAATGTCAGCGCGCTGGTGATTGATGTTCTCAGCCTGCCTGATCAGGATAATGCAAGCCTGGAGGCTGCGCTGGAATTTTTGCCGGTGTCTGATCTGCCTAAGACGGGTGACACGGTTGACGGCTTCCGCCTGGGCGCACAGCTTTCCGATGGCCGCTATAGCCGTCTTTTCCACGCCGCCGATGAGCGTGATAACCGCCCGCTGGTGATCAAGTTTCCGCACCCGCGCATTACCAGCGATGCAACCTATCGCACGGCTTTTGCGCGCGAAGCGTGGGTGGCCGCCCAGGTGCACAGTCCCTTTGTGGGGCAGATCATCGAAATACCGCCGGAACGGCGTTCGCGATTATATTCGGTCATGCCATTTTATGATGGTGAGACGCTGGAACAAAGACTGCTGCGAAAACCGATGCTCAATTTGACAGAAGGGGTATGGGTGGGCGTCAGTCTTGCCAAAGGGGTGGCGGCGCTACATCGGGCGGGCATCATCCACCGCGACATTAAACCGGAAAATGTGATCCTGCTTAAAAACGGTGAGCTGAAACTTTTGGATCTTGGGGTTGCGCGCGTACCCAACATGATGGATTTATCGCCGGACGCTATTCCAGGCACTGCCAGCTATATGGCGCCGGAAATGTTCGCAGGCGGAACGGGCAGCCAACAATCGGATTTGTATGCGCTGGGTGTTACGCTGTACCGGATGTTTTCCGGCGGGGCCTATCCCTATGGCGAGATCGAACCCTTTTCGCGCCCGCGTTTTCGTAAACCAACGCCGTTATCGGTGCTGCGCCCGGACCTTCCCGCATGGCTGGAATTCGCCATCATGCGTGCGATCAGGATCAATCCCGAAGAACGTCATGAGGATGTTCTGGAATTTGTGTTTGAACTGGAAAACGGCCTGACGCGGGGCGCGGTCACATCAACGGCGCGCATATCGCTGTATGAACGCAATCCCTTGCGCTTCTGGCAGGTGACAAGCTGGGTTTTGCTGATACTGCTGATCGCGTCGCTGGCGGTGAGGTAGGCAGCGCTCACCGGTTTATAGTAAAATGTGAAGTGTTGAAATAGACCCCCTCCCAGCCTCTCCCCTTCAGGGGGAGGAGAGGAATTCGGGTTGGGGTTCCCTCCCCTTGGAAAGGGGAGGGTTAGGGAGGGGTTCATGCGCTGGCAAGAAACCCAGACGCTTCACTCACAACAAAAACAACCCACAACGCCGCTTACATGATCTTTTGCAGGCCTTTGGTTTTTTCCAGCATGCGGGTGACGATGGGGCCCATTTCCTTCGGATCAAGGCGGTGATCGAATTTTTCACGTGCTGCGCGTTCCCAGCCATTATAGGTGCCAAAGCCGCCATTCATGGTTTCAAACACGCGGCCCGTCACATCCTTGGATTCCTTGCTGCCCAGCCATACCACCATCGGTGACACATTGGCGGGGGATTGGGTGTCAAACTCACCTGGTTTCAGGTCGCGCGCGGGCATCAGATTTTCCGTCATGCGGGTAAAGGCGCCCGGCGAAATCGCGTTGCAGGTCACATTGAGGCGCGACAGTTCACGCGAGCCGACAATGGTCATCGCTGCAATGCCGGCCTTGGCGGCGGCATAGTTCAACTGCCCCGGATTGCCGAACAGGCCGGAAATCGAGGTGGTGTTGATGATGCGCCCATCGTTGGTTCCGCCATTCTTGGCGTTCTGCCGCCAGTAATTGGACGCATGATGCATCGGGCAGAAGGTGCCGGTCAGATGCACTTTGATCACGGCGTCCCATTCGGCCATGGTCATGTTGACCATCATTTTGTCGCGCAGAATGCCGGCATTATTGACCACGACATCCAGCCCGCCAAAAGTGTCAATGGCCTGCTGGATCATGCGCCCCGCGCCATTGAAATCGGAAATATCATCGCCATTGGCGACGGCCTTGCCGCCCGCTGCGGTGATTTCATTGGCCACTTCCTGCGCCGCGCTCAGGGTCGAACCTTCGCCGGCGACACTGCCGCCCAGATCGTTGACGACGACCTTCGCGCCTTCTTTTGCAAACAAAAGGCAGTGTTCCCGCCCTAATCCGCGTCCGCCGCCGGTTACCACGACGATCCGCCCTTCACATAATCCCGCCATTTTCTTCTCCCTGCTGTGTTTGATTAATTTTTAGAAGCGCACAAATTACGCCGGTTTGGTCTCGCGTCAAGCCGCTTGACGCCATCATAATCGTTTAGTGATCGGTTCGGGTAGTGTAAAACAGAGATGAATCTACCGGCCAATCAGGAAAATGACAGGGAACCCGCCATGAATTTCGATCTCTCCCCCGAACAGCAAGCCATCCGCGAGAGCATCTTTAAGCTATGCGCCAAATATGACGACGCTTATTGGCTGGAGCGGGACCGGTCCGGCGAATTTCCGGAGGATTTTGCTGCGGAAATGGCGGCTGGCGGCTGGCTGGGCATTGCCATGCCAACAGAATATGGCGGTTCCGGCCTAGGGGTCACCGAGGCGGCCATCATGATGCAGGCGGTTGCGGAATCCGGTGCGGGGCAAAGCGGTGCGTCCGCCATTCACATGAATATTTTCGGGCCAAATCCCATCGTGGTGTTCGGCACCGATGAACAGAAACGCCGCTTTCTGCCGCCGCTGATTGCGGGTAAGGACCGTAGCTGTTTTGGCGTGACCGAGCCCAATTCCGGCCTGAACACCTCGGCGCTGCAAACCCGCGCCGAATGGAACGGCAATCAGTATATCGTCAATGGCCGCAAAATCTGGACCTCCACCGCGCAGACCGCCAACAAAATTCTGATGATCGTGCGCACCGGCGACCCGAAGCCGGGACAGAAAGCCGCCGATGGCCTCAGCCTGTTCTATACCGATTTCGACCGCGATTATATCGAGGTGACGGAAATCGAAAAAATGGGCCGCAAATGCGTCGATTCCAATTCCGTGTTCATCGACAATCTGCCGGTGCCGCCGGAAAATCTGCTGGGCGACGAAGGCAAGGGCTTCAAATATCTGCTGCATGGGCTGAACCCGGAACGGGTGCTGATCGCCGCCGAAGCCGTGGGGCTGGGCCGTGTGGCGCTGAAACGCGCGGTGCAATACGCCAAGGAGCGGGTGGTGTTTGACCGCCCTATTGGCCAGAACCAGGGCATTCAGCATCCGCTGGCCAAATGCTGGATGGACCTTGAGGCCGCCAACCTGATGATGTTCAAGGCGGCGGCGCTGTATGACGCCGGGCTGCCGTGCGGAGCAGAAGCCAACACGGCAAAATATCTGGCGTCAGAGGCGGGTTACCGGGCATGCGAGCAGGCCGTGCTGACCCTTGGCGGCATGGGCTATGCGAAGGAGTTTCAGGTTGAGCGGTATTTCCGCGAGATCATGATTTCACGCATTGCTCCGGTCAGCCGCGAAATGATCCTGAATTTCGTCAGCGAACAGGTTCTTGAGCTGCCGAAATCGTACTAAGTGAATTGCGCTGGTAATAGAGGAAAAAACCAGCAACAATTGTAGCATATAATAATTATTGACCGGTTACTCAAATAAACCGGCGAATTGGGGGATGTATATGAGTAGCGCACCAGGTTTGTCTGCGCAGCAGGGGCGTGTTTCATTTACTCCACTGTATCGGCAATACGTTTTAGGGATATTGCTGGTTGTTTATGTTTTTAATTTCATCGACCGGCAAATCCTGTCAATCCTGCTAGAACCGATTCGCAAGGATCTTGGACTGAGCGATACGCAGCTAGGCTTTTTATCGGGCGTGGCGTTTGCAATTTTTTACGCCACCTTGGGCATTCCCATTGCGCGGCTGGCGGATCGCAGTTCGCGGGTAAATGTTATCTCCTGGTCGCTCGCCGCCTGGAGCGTGATGACGGCTGTGTGCGGATTCGCAATGAATTTCTGGCAGCTGATGCTGGGCCGGATAGGCGTGGCGGTTGGTGAGGCGGGCGCCAGCCCGGCGTCCCATTCACTGATTTCCGATTATTTTGTGTCCGAAACGCGGGCGTCTGCCATGGGTATTTACGCCATGGGGGTTCCCATCGGCACGTTGATCGGATTGCTGGCGGGCGGCTGGCTTGTACATTTCTTTGACTGGCGCACGGCGTTCATCGTTGTTGGTCTTCCCGGTGTGGTGATGGCCATCATTGTACGGATGACCGTGAAAGAACCACCGCGTGGAAACAGCGAAGCGGTCGTAAAAGACCAGGCGCCGGCGCCTCTGAAAGAGGCCATCATCTATCTCTGGGCGCGCCCCTCGTTTCGGCATGTGGTTCTTGCCGTCGCATTTCATGCCTTTGTCAGTTATGGCTATAATGGCTGGCTGCCGGCGTTTTTTGCCCGCTCCTATCAGATGAGCAGCGCCGAAATCGGCAGTTGGCTTGCCCCCCTGATTGGTATTTTTGCAGGGCTAGGAACCTTTTGCGGCGGCTATATTTCGGATTATTTCGCCAAGCGCGACCGGCGCTGGTATGTGTGGGTGCCGGGCATAACGCTGGCTATCAGCGTGCCATTTTTTGTTTCGGCATTTATGGCCAATGACAAATATACGACACTGGCGCTCCTGGTTGTGCCGCTATTTTTTAATTACATCTATCTCGGGCCGACTTTCGCCGTGATCCAGGGCTTGGCCGAAGTGCGTATGCGCGCCATTGCTTCGGCCATATTGCTGTTTGTCATCAGCCTGATTGGACTGGGACTGGGGCCGTTTCTGGTGGGGGTGTTGAGTGATTATCTGAAGCCGGAATTTGGCGAGGAATCCTTACGCATTGCGCTGATGTTTGTGTTCCTGTTCAATATATGGTCAGGCATACATTATTACATTGCAGGTCTCACGCTGCGCGAGGATCTGGATTCCAATCCCGATCTGGCCGCGGATTAGTAATTCGTGGTGTTATTACCGGGTTTATAGCGGGCCCAGGATTCTTCCGGAACGGAATCGAAAGTCATAACCCCATTCCTGGCGCGATTAGGGTGCACACAGATTAATTTCTCAAACCCGTGTGGGACTAGGGGCTTTGGCGGCGTTACACCGTCCAGCTTTAATTCGTAAATACCCCAGCGGCCGGCGCGGTTGGAGTGCACCAGCAGCACTTCGCCATTGGGATCGGGAAAAGGGGCATGGGTGACCGCGATGTCGTCATTGGCAAGCGGCGTCCATTCGCCTGAATTTGGGCAAACCCATCCCACCTGATGGCGTTCGTTACTGATCGCAGTAAACCCATAAATGCGTTTGCCGTCGGGCGACCAGGACGGGCGGAAAATAGTGATAGGCACATTAAGTTTGCGCGGTTTTTCGCTGCCGTCTGCTGGCGCCATCCATAGTCCGGTGCTACCGCCACGAACGGAGACGAAACAGATGGTTTTACCATCCGGGCTCAGACTTGGGCGCAGGTCCTGCACCGGACCATCGGTAATCTGGCGTACATCGCTGCCATCGGGTTTCATGGAAAAAATGTGCAGGATCAGATCTCGCCGCAACGGCCCGGTTGGGTTATCCTGGAATACGGATTCTACCGTTTCCGATGTTTGTTTCACCCCGCAATCCGAGACGTAAACTATACGTTGGCCATTCAGACAATAGGATGGATGGCGGGCGCCGCTATTTGCCGGCGTTAAGGCTTCGCAATCATTGCCGTCCAGATCGGCGCGCCAGATACGCGGCGGACCAGAAGGCCCGCCCCAGAACAACGCATGTTCGCCGTTGGGATGAATGGTGGATTGAAAATAGGCGCCATCGCCAGGCGAGATACACACTGGGTCACTGTCGGGAAGCCATGAATAGACATCGAATCGGAGCAATTTTTCGCCCTCTTTTATACCAGCCGGAAGTTTAATCGGCCCCGCCCATTATCGGTACTAGATAAAGGTAGGGCAACCCTTCGTGAGAAAGTCATAAAAGTGACGATTATAGATTGGCGCAGGTCATCACGCCAACCGTATGGCCACAACCAAAAACGGCGTCCCGCGTCAGAACGCCGTTCAAAGGCCGGGCAGGCTTAGCAGGAAATGAATTATTCCGCCGCGTTAAGCGATACAAACAATCCGCCTGTCTTGTTGATTTCGCGCAGGGCGCGAATGCCTTCATCGGCAATCTCATCGCCGATCATCCTGTCGCCCTCAACATGTAGTTCTTCCATATCGACAAAGGCGGCATACTTCGGGGCGGTGCGGCTGGTGATCAATCCCGCCTTCAGCAATGTCTTGATAAAGGTGCGGAACACGCTGGTGTTTTTGGAAAGGCTTTTGCGTTTCTTCGAATTTTCCAGCGCTTCATTGACCTGATCATTAACCCAGCGCCAGTCGAGGCCAAACTGTGCATAAATATCCTGTTTCAGTTCCGGGCTGTTCAGGTTGGAAAGCAGACGCTGAAATACTTCCCAGGCCCAGTCTTCAATTTTGACGCGTTCTTCTTCCGGCAGATGTGGCACGGTCTTATCAGCCCAGATCTTGCCGAATTTATGATGGAAGGCTTCATCCGTCATGGTGAACTGGATCATGGTGCGCAGCACCGGATCATTGGCGTTGCGGAAAATGCTGGCGAAGGTGCCCATGGCCATGCCTTCCAGCACCATCTGCATACCGACCAGCTTTTTCCAGACGATGGGCGTTGCGACCAGTTCGGTCAACAGACCACGCAGAACGCCACCGCAGGGGCGGATATGGCCAAAACGAGACATCAGATAACTAGTAAAGCCAGCCACATGACGGGCCTCTTCGCGCGCCTGGTTGGACGCATATTCCTGGGCGCCGGGATCAAGCAGGATGTGGCACAGGCTGGCCGAAAGGTTCGTGGCCGCTTGTTCGCCATGCAGAATGCCGGACAGCATATGGTGGTTGATCATGTTACCAAATTTCACGCGATCCGCAGGCGCCACCTTGTCAATCACACCGCATTTGAATTCGATGATGGTGTCTTCCGGCATCACCAGTTCTTTGCTGATGTCGAAAGGCACACTGAAATCCACATATTTCGGGTCCATCGGATCCCAGAAATGGTCATGGGTCGCTGCGATGATTTTGTCAAAGGCGTTGGAGCGTTTGCCGTAACGCTCGGGCGTCAGCATCGCAGGAAAATCATCAGGTGCGCACGCCTCATAGGCCGGGTCGTAACTCAGGTTCAAATCTTTGCTCATGGCGTACCTCCTGTGAGTCCTTGCTTATCGTTGCAGTCTATCAGCATATCCCGCAAAAGCAAGCAGTTTGAAGCGGTCGTATTATAATTTTTACTATATGTTAGAAAATCTTCATACGCCCGAACCAGTTAGCGACTGTGGGCCAGCGCTTAACCAGCAGCCTGTCTGCCGCTGGAGATAATGCTTTTGCTGCTCAGCGATTCGATCTCGGCCTCGCTATAGCCATATTCGCGCAGTACTTCTATGGTGTGTTCACCAAAGGCGGGTGTGTCGCCACGGGGCTGGGCGTCTTCACCGTCATGAAAGCGCACAGGCGTTGCGACGGACTTATAAGTCTCGCCGTTCTTGCGCGTCACTTCGACAAAGGCGCCTGCGGCATGGGCCTGGGGGTCCACCACCACCTGGGCTGCGGTTTGCACCGGGGCCCAGACCAGATCGGCCTCATCGAAAATTCTTCCCCATTGCTCCATGCTTTTTTTGGCGAATACCTCATCCAGAATGGCCACCAGTTCGGGCGCATTCTTGCGCCGCCCCACCGGGGCGGAGACCCGCTCATCTGCCGCCAAATCCTCCAGGCCAAGCACATTGGCCAGTTCCGGCCAGTCGCGTTTCGTCTGGCGCGGCAGATAGGCGAACCAGTGGCCATCGCCCGCCTGGAAGAAATTAGTCAGTGGACTGATCGTGCGCTCGCGTGGCGGGGTGGGGGCCAGTTTGCCAAAGCGCAATTGCATGGCATAGTCCGAACTCATCATATAGATGCCGGTGCGCAGCAGCGATGTTTCCACCAGCCGCCCCTTGCCGGTTTTCTCGCGCTCATACAGGGCGCCCATGATGCCGCCCAGTGTGGTCAGGCCGGTAACGTGATCGCCGGCCGCCGTGCGCAGCGGAAATGGATTTGCGCCTTCCGGGGCCATGGTGCGGCACGTGCCCGCCCGCGCCCAGAATGCCGCCATGTCAAAGCCAGGACGGTCGCGTTCTTCGCCAATCATGCCATAGCCCGATACGCTGGAATAAATCAGCCGGGGATTTTCTTTTTTCAGCGCCGCATAATCCAGCCCTGCCCGTTCCAGCGCGCCAGGCCGCGTATTGGTGATGAACACGTCGGCGTTGCGCACCAGGCGCTTTAGAACCAAAACGCCTTCCGGTGTAGATGTGTCCACACAGATTGCCCGCTTGCCTCGATTGTCGAGATCGAACAGCGGATTACCAAACGACGCGGCATCCTTCACCGGCGTCGGGAACACCCGCCAGGGATCGCCCCTGGGGGATTCGATCTTGATCACGTCGGCCCCCCAGTCGCGCATGATGCCGCCCGCAGAAGGCGCCGCGACATAGGTAGCCATCTCGATTACTTTTACACCCTTGAGCATTGCATGTTCCTCTTATATCATGTTTACAGCAAGTTATCTCTGGATGCGCCCAGCGGTCAATGCATCTCAGGGCCCAGTGACGGATGGCCTTTGATTGCCAATAACCGGTTGCGCTTTATTTGAAGCGGCTGTGTTTTTATAAATGAGATAAACTCTTTTTGGCCCATCGGCGGTAATGGGAATTGTGTCAGTCAGAACAAAGGGCGGTTGCTCCATGACCCGCTTAAAACGTTGCATGACTTCCGCCGACATAAAGTCATTGGGTTCCATGACAATGTATTTAAAGTTGTGCTCAAGCAGGAGTTTGCTGATTTCGCTTTCAGTCATGGATTTGGCATTGAGCCCCAGTTCGGGGGCTAACATAATATCGAGCAGCAATTTATCAATTCGTACAATGTGGTAGCGGCGATCCGCATCCAGTTGACGCAGACGGAATATAAAGGGTCCATCAAAGTGCGCGGAAATTGCAACTCTGCCCCCCTCAGGCATGTGTCCGGCAATCCGTTCGGCGGCAATTTCTGTCCCCTCAATCGTATCGACATGCACGTTCGCCAGACCAAATGCCAATATCGCAAGCGAAGCAGTGAAGGCCATCGCTTGCCAAAACATGGAAAGTTGCGTCAGTGCAAATGGCGCAATGGCGATGATTGCGAGTGCCGGTAAGAGTAATGTTGCGTGGCGGGTTTCCTTGAGGGCAATCCCAGTTAGCGCCGCCAGTCCAATGATAAATCCTGCTATCAGCAGCATCCATAAAATACGGTTAGAAACCCTGCGCCAGTAAAAACCAAGACTTGCGGCCCCGAAAATCGCAAATAACATAAATGGCAAACTTGTCATGTCAATCAGGCGCGCCGGATACCAGAGCAGACCGCTAACCGATAGCCGGTCAACATTTATGTCCGCGCGAGACGCCACGTTCGTGACGTTAAAGCTTGCAAATTTAAGCTGTAAAATTACGAGAGGAATTAATGCCAGAACGGCAACGCCCATAATTACCCATATATGAGGACGCTTCATCCCGGAAAACTGTTTTTGCCAGATAAATATACCGGCCATTGCGGGGATAAAAAAAGCAGCAGTCTGCTTGGTGTAGAGCGCCGCCACCATGAGGCCGGCGGACCACAAAAAATCCTGCCAGCGATCCGTATGCAGATAGCGGATGAAATAATGCATCGACCAGATGGAAAAAGCCATCATGGGAATTTCCAGCATCATCTGGCGGCCCCAAATGAGTGTCTCAGTAGTGCCCGCAAGCAGTGTCATGGCGGTTAGCGCGGCAATGGGCGGCGCTACGTTACGGGCGAGAGCATAGACCCCAGTAAATAAAACAAAGGCGAAGCAGCCCATGAAGATGACGGTTGTTGATGTCGATACACCGAAAATCGCATAAAAGGGCGCAAGCAGAAGTGCTGGCAGCGGCGGATAAAAACCAAACGTAATTGCCGGATATTGATTGTAATAGCTGTCTGCCCAGCCCATTGGATCGTTCCAGGGCAAGGCCCGCAGCGCATCCAGAATAAACACCCCGTTCATGGCGTGGCGCGGCGAATCCGGCCAGCGAATGATGGCGGTGAGCGGCGCTGTGAAATAATAAGCAACGCCCAGGCTCACCGCCAATAGTACTGCAGCAAGTGTCCATATGCGCTCTGTTGGGCTAAAAAACTTCGGCATAGTAGATTGCATTACCGTCTTCTCCCAGGTCGATTGGTGACTGATGGAACCCAAGAAATTATTGAGCGCCGGTGCTCAGGTTGAGCCAAGTCTGTCAAAGGTTCCCAAGTTATTAAACAACAACAATTATGTGGAATTAAATCCCAACCGGTGACAGTTTTTAAGAGAGCCTTCATCCCCCTCTATTACCTTCTGCGGGCGAAATAAATCTGAATTCCATCTGAGTGCATTGGTGCACAAAATGGGCGGCAAGCAGCGCCAGGAACGGATGTAAAAAATAATGATGCCGTTCACCAACTTCAAAAAAACTATGTAACACAGATTGATAAACAAAAATCAGGCTGATGCATGTGAGGAAGGCGCTCACTTGAGGTTTTATCTCTGGTGCACGCCGCCACAGATTCAGCAGTACGGAAATGGCCGCCAGAATCACGGCGGTTGTATAGAAAGTTTGCGTGGCGAAACGGGCGATATCAGTTTGGATATCCTCTTTCTTCCACCCGACGGCCTCGCTAAGGTAAGAGGGCGGCGCATGCTCGGCGCCCCAATAATAAATCTGCTTAAGCGGCAAATTGTAGAAAAATACTGCTGGGTCATGGCGCAGAAAATCGATTGCTTCGGTTCTGGTGCGCGCAGAAAACTCCAATTCTGTTAGATGCATAAATCTTTCTGGAGGGCGCATCCATCGTCCATTGGCTTCAGGGTTCAATCCGAGCCACAAAGTCCACCCGGACGCAGTAGTTAGTGGAACAAATGCGTTAAGCTGCTGATAGTTTCGCCAACTCCATGATCCTAAGATAAGCCCTGCAACGAGGCTTGCCAGAAGTAGCGGGCGCAGCGCCTGAACTCCGTGCCGGATGGTAAGGGACCCAGCTATGAGAATAAATAACGGGGTGAAACTCGGCTGCACAATGCATAGATAACCGAATAGAGCGCCGCCCAACACTGCCCATTTAGATTGGCCAATGATCGAGTTGCTCAACTTCATCCAGACAACGGCAATCCAAACAGCAAGGCTTGCGACCAGTGTTTCTTTATGCGCAAGGCTCGCCAGCAATAATAAGGTTGGATTCAGCGCTAATATGACGATGGCCCAGCGGCCAGTGATGTGTGAAAACAGCGCATTGGCTAAATTTTTTACACCAAGAAGCAGTAACAGAAAAGCCGCGCTGTTCATGAGAAGCGCCCAGAAACTGATTTGGCCAAACAGATAGTACGGTATGCTCAATAACAAGGGGTAACCAGGAGGCATCAAAGCTGAAAACGATATCCCCTGCCATGTAAATACCAGTGTTCCGCTCTCAACGAGTGATGTGGCAAGATTATGAAAAATCAAATTATCGCCACCACCTAAATACGGGGCGGGTATGAAGATAAAGACGGCTAAGCGTGTTATCAGCAAAAATAGAATGATTGCCGTCCAAAAGTTTAGATCAGAAGCGCGTGATAAAATCTGATTGATTTTTGGCAATAAAAAAAACACTAACGCGAAAAAAATAGAAACAATAATAAAAAAGGCATATATCCGCCAATCTAGGATCAGTTTCGTTAGATCAAGGTGCATGTTGGCAGCTAACGGTAAATATAAAAGCGTCAGCACAGCCCAACATGAAAACACGGCCGATATAAAAATCTTGTTACCAGTCCCATTAATGAAATCCACCGTGACCCCCCATCCTGTATTTCAGCGCCGGCAAAGGACAAAAAAGACTAAAGATAATGGATGTTCAAGTAATGCCAATACCAGCCACAGCAACCTGTGCATGCAGATAGTGAAACATGACCCTGTCCCGCACGGCAGGGGTGGATATTCATGGCATGTCTTCGATATAGAGCCAGTCTCCTCCTGCATTCTCGCAACTGATATTTCCCCGTCCAGGGCCGAATGCGTAAAGCGGCGAATAGCGATAGGGGAAAAAATGCACATGAAGACTGAACGTATATTTATACGGCCGCTCGCATGGGACCACGATAATCAAACGCCGCCTGGTAACGCGGCGTAATTCACTGATCGCTGCGGCAAGATTGATCACATGTTCCAGGGTGTGGGTGCATACAACGGTATCAAATTCGGCATCGCCGTATGGCAGCGCCTCAATGCGTGTTTCTTCGAATTTGATCTGGGGATAGCGTTCGCGCAATGCTTCATCGATAACAACGTCACAGGCCGTCATCGTGCCATGCTCAATTAATTTACCAGACAGATAGCCGCCGCCACAGCCAGCCTCTAATATTGTTTTGCCTTTAACCGAAGAGAGAATTTTCCGGACACACTCCTCATTCAAATCTGTAATTCGCTCGACAACATTACGGGTTTCAGAGTAAGCGCGGCGAAAGGTTTCTTCATCCATGAAGAAGGCGCGCTCCTTCATCTCCAGATACCAGTGCGCCTTGTCTCCGGCGAACAGCCGCATCGGAAAGCCCATGAACCAGGATGCGTCACGCAGCACAGGCGGTATCCACTGGTCCATCAAACGATTGATGATAACGGTAACGTTGCGGGATAGTTTCATTTTTTGCCCCCCTGGGCGGGTAACTAATTATTCTGGCGCTTGTGAAAGACAAAGGAATTGAAAATAATGAAATTCCATGTGATGACGGCGCCGATTGCGGCAATTTGAACAAGCAGATAGTGGATGTTCATGACCGTGGCGCCAACATACATCGTCAGCGCATTAAGGCCGAGACCTGTCAGAACTGTGAAAATATAGCGGAACCCGCCTTGCGTATGATTGACATTGCTCTCAAACGCCCAGTTGCGATGCAATAGATAATTCAGGGGCAGCGGAACGCAAAAAGCGATAACCGCCGCCCATACCGGCTGCAAGCCCGCAACTTCAACCATGGCGATCAGAACTATAAAATACGCCACAGCGGTGAGAACGCCAGTAATTCCAAACCGGATTATACGCTGCATGCTAATCGTATCAGGTAACGATTGGCTGACATAGGACTTCAAAAGTTTAACAGTTTCTTGCATGCTATTGAACAATTTTTCGCGCCGGTAAATCCGCTTGCGGATCAGAAGCATGGTGTTGCGAATGAGACTTGGTGATCTCTTTCACCAAATAGAGAGGCCGGCCTTTGACCTCGTTGAAGGTGCGCCCTAAATATTCGCCAATAATTCCCAGAACCGTCAACTGAGCGCCGCCCAGGAACAGTACGATCACAATTAATGAGGGATAGCCGGGAAGTTGGCTGCCATACACGAGCGTCAGGGTGATAACGTACAAGCCATATAGCAGCGCCAAAAACGCGGTAGACAACCCCAAATAAGTAGCCAGCTTTAGAGGAGCGATTGTAAAGGAGGTAAAACCCTCAATCGAAAAATTCCAGAGTTTCCAATAATTGAATTTCGTTACGCCTGCAAAGCGGGCATCCCGTTCATAGGGAAGTGCGACCTGATTGTAACCAATCCAGGAGAACAGCCCCTTCATAAAGCGGTGCTTTTCACGCAACTGCTTTAGCGCGTCAACGGCGCGGCGGCTCATCAGCCGGAAGTCACCGGTATCCACCGGAATAGGGCGTTCACCGATATTATTGGCTATACGGTAAAATATCCTGGCGGTAAGTTTTTTTAGAAAATTCTCTCCGGTACGCGATGTGCGCTGTGCATAAACCACATCGTTGCCATCTTGCCAGAGATCGACCATGGGTGAAATTAATTCGGGAGGATCCTGCAAATCCGCATCGATAACTATGATTGCATCTCCGCACGCATGGTCAATCCCGGCGGTAAGCGCCAGTTCTTTACCAAAGTTGCGGCTTAAGTCGATAATTACAATCCGCCGGTCCTGAGTGCTGAGTTCCTGCAGCACCTGTAACGTCCTGTCGGTGCTGCCATCGTTTACATAAATAACTTCTGCATCGTAATTTAGCGCATCAAGTGCGCTGCAAAGCCGTGCGTGAAATTCAGGCAGGACTTCCTGCTCGTTGTAGGCAGGAACGATAATAGAGATTAATTGCATCTTACCCCGCCCCCCGGGTCGGCGCTATCGTTTGACTTATGATAATATTCTTATAATAGTTTCAATAATATTAAATATTTTTTGTTAAAGCGAGGGATATCAGGCGCAAATTTTGCGCCTGATAAAACTTACACCGGGCAGTCGGGATCGAATACCGGCTGGCGTTTTTCACGGTGTGAGGCAACGCCTTCGCGCGCATCGGGGCCTGCAAAGCCCAGCATTTCATAGGCGGTGGACGCGTCGAACGACGGCCCGGCCATGCGCAGCCAGTTGTTCAGCGCTAGCTTGGTAAAGCGGATGGCGCCTTGGGCGCCCTTGGCAAGATTAGTGGCGACGCGCAGCGCTTCGCCCTGCAATTCGTCTTCGCCCACGCATTTTGACACCAGGCCAATACGTTCGGCTTCTTCACCGTCCAGCGATTCACAGGTCAGCAGATAATATTTGGCTTTGGCCATGCCGCATAGCAGTGGCCAGATGATAGCCGCATGGTCGCCACCTGCGACGCCAAGGCGCGTGTGACCATCCACGATCTTGGCTTTTTTGGTGGTGATGGAAATGTCCGAGAGCAGCGCCGCAACCAGCCCCGCGCCAACCGCCGGGCCAGTGATGGCCGAAACAATCGGCTTGTTGCAATTGATGATGTTGTAGACCAGATCGCGGGCTTCCTTCCACACGGTCAGCAGGGCCTTATGATCATCAAGCATGTCTTCGATCATCTCGAAATCACCACCTGCGGAAAAGGCCTTGCCCTCGCCGGTCAGGATCACCGCATTGATGCGCGGGTCGCTGTCGATTTCCGGCCAGATATAGGTGATTTCCCGGTGGCCGATCTTGTCCAGCGCATTCAGCCGCTCCGGCCGTGAAATGGTAATGCGCAGCACACGCTCAGCGGGCCAATCGAATTTCAGGCGCTGGTATTTTTTTTCATCTAATGGCATCTTGGCCTCCCTCTGTCTGGTTATAGTTTATTCAGGAACTGCACGACGGCCTCAGTGAAGGCGTCATTCTTGTCGCCTGCGACCATGTGTCCGGCGCCCCCGACATCGACAAATTCCGCATGCGGCACCATGGCCAGAAACTCCTGCGCGGCTTCTTCGGTCACCAGATCGCTGGATTTTCCGCGCACCAGCAGGGTCGGGCAGGTGAGGGCGCGGGCGGCCGCCTCCATTCTTACCTGCCGGTTTGGGTCGCGCGCCCGCTTCGGGCCGGAAAAGAATTTCGGATCCCAATGCCAATAATAGCGGCCGTTATCGCGCAGCCGCAGGTTCTTGGCCAGACCGCTGGTGTCTTTCGGTTTTGGGCGATGCGGCAGATATTTGGCGATGGATTCGGCAGCTTCGTCCAGGCTGGCGAAGCCATGTTCCATGTTGGCGCCCATGAAATCCTGGATATGCTTGACGCCTTCCTCTGCGATGCGCGGCGTAATATCGACCAGAACGATGGCGGAAAAAATCGGCCCCTCATGTTCGCCCTCGGCGATCAGCGAGGAATTACCCCCCAGAGAGGCCCCGACAGCTACTGGGCGCTTGGCGAATGTGCGCGATATGATGCGCAGATCCTCGGCATAGGCGTCGACGGCGTAATTTGCATCCGGGCACCAGCCGCTGTCGCCATGACCGCGCAAGTCCAGGCACACGGCATGCCAGCCGCGTTCGGCCAATAATTTGGCCGTTCCGCCCCAGGCATGGCGGGTCTGGCCGCCGCCATGGGCAAATATGACCGGCTGATTGCCGGGGGTTCCGTAGGAATCAGCGGCCAGTTTCAGGCCACCAAGCCCCTTGAATTCAATGAGGTCCGGTTTCATGATGTTCTCCGATAGGCGTTATGATTTAACGAATAGTCACAGTTTAGCGCATAAGGTGCAGAGTATGATAGGCCCGTGCAAGGGCGCAAAACCCCTCAATATCAATTTCTTCCGCCCGGGCGGCGGGGCGGCGCCCCGATATTTCCAGCAATTGGCCCGTATCCACCCCAAGGGCCGTCAGGCTACGGCGCAGCATTTTACGCCGCTGACCAAAGGCTGCTGCCGCCACGGTTTGCAAATCAGCCAGTTTAGCTTCTGCGCGCGGTGTGGCGCGCGGCGTAATTTGCACCACGGTGGATGTCACTTTGGGCGCGGGTGTAAAGGCGCGCGGGTCAATATCAAACAGCATATATGCGTCACAGCGCCACTGGGTCAGCACCGCCAGCCGTCCGTATGCTTTGCCGCCAGGTGGTGCGGTAATGCGTTCCGCCACTTCTTTCTGAAACATCAGGGTCAGGCTTTCCCAAAGGGGCGGCCAGATGTCCGGGGTCAGCCATTTGATCAGCAGGGGGGTCGCCACATTATAGGGCAGATTGGCGACCAGCTTGATGGGCTGTCGTGCGATGTCGCCAAGTTCGAAATCCAGCGCATCGCCCTCGAAAACTTTCAGACGTCCGGGATAGGCCGCAGCAATGTCGCCAAGTGCAGCAAGGCAGCGTTCATCTTTCTCCAGCGCGACAACATGTTGCGCCCCGTGCTGTAATAGCGCGCGGGTCAGGCCACCCGGGCCGGGGCCCACTTCGACTACGGTACACTTATCCAATGCCCCTGCGGACCGGGCGATGCGTCCCGTCAGGTTAAGGTCGAGCAGAAAATTCTGGCCAAGGGATTTGCGGGCGCGCAATCCATACTGCGCGATCACATCACGCAGTGGCGGCAGCAGATCACCTGTCATAGCGATACCGGGCAATATCACGCGCCATGTGTAACGCGGCAATCAAGCTGGCGGGATTGGCTACGCCCTTGCCAGCAATATCCAGCGCCACTCCATGATCGGGCGAGGTGCGCACAATGTTCAGCCCCAGCGTCACATTCACCCCCCGCGCAAAATCAATGGTTTTTAGCGGGATCAGCGCCTGATCGTGATACATGCAGATGACGCAATCAAAGCGGCGGCGCGCCCCGGCATGAAATAGGGTATCGGCAGGAAACGGGCCTTGCGTATTAATTCCTGCGGCGCATAGGTCAGCAACTGCTGGCGCGATGACTTCAATCTCTTCGCGGCCCAACGAGCCCTGTTCACCGCCGTGCGGGTTAAGCGCTGCAATAGCCAGCCGTGGGGCTTCAATACCAAAATCATGAGTTAATGCGTGCGCTGTCGCCAGTGCTGTTTCAATGATCCGTGTACGGCTCAGATGTGATGCAACCTGCGCCAGCGGCAAATGCACCGTAACCAGCGCCACGCGAAGGCCGGGGTCTTTTGCTGAAGCGGGGCATGCAAGCAGCATTACTGGCGGCTTTGCCGCGCCAGTTAATTCTGCCAGAAATTCGGTATGTCCGGGCTGATTAAAGCCGGCGCCATACAATACGGCTTTTTCTATCGGGTTGGTGACAAGGGCGCTGATGACGCCCGACTGCGCCAGTTTCACACCAATGCGAATGGATGCAAGAACAGTATCCGCATTACGCGGATCGGGTTTGCCCGGCACAGCAGGTGTGGCCAGCCGCAATGGCAATACCGGCAAGGCCTGTTTGAAACGTCTTGCGCATTCCCCTGGTGTGGAAATTTCTGAGATGGCTGCGGCGGCGTCAATTCCCGCAAGCCAACGCGGGTCACCGACAACAAAAAATGGTGGCAGTTTATATTTTTTTCGTTCTGTCCAGGCCTTTATCGCGATCTCGCCGCCGATTCCGGCTGGCTCTCCCATTGTCAGCGCGATGGGATTTGCAGCTTTAAGGGAAGACGCGGCGATCAGCGGAACTCCACCACCGCGTCACGGCGCAGGTCACGCAGATAGCGGCGCGCGCGCAACGCCAGCGCTTCCTGGTTTAGACGCGCTTCGACAACGTCACGGGGTGGCAGTTTCGATTTAAATTCCTCCCGATTGCACACCATAACCCTGTGCACGCCTTGCGGTGAAAGCAGTGGCTGGCTGAGAACCCCGATATCTATTTTCTCGGTCGTTTCACGAAACAGATGCGGCACGTCGGCCAGCATCATTTTTCCGCCATCGCCAAGCACGCTTTTCCCAAGTGCTTCTATAGTTTGCTGAAAGTTCTGGCAATTAACACCCGATTGCATCGCGCTTTGCGATCTGGAGATCGCAGCTGCGGCCATGGGGTTGCTGGCTGATGGATTAGGAATAGTAATGCGTTTGTCTGGTTGTGCCTCATCGATATAGGGAAACATGACCTGGCGGACATCTACCTCAACTCCAGACAGGCCGCCGCCAGCAGCCGAGCGTTTGTCGCGCAAAAGCAAAATATAGTATCCGCCGCCCGTACGTATAGGAGACGAAACTTCGCCAGGCGAGGTGTTGGCTAGAACCTTGTCTATCTCAGCGCTCAATTCTCCTTCTGCCACCCAACCCAGATCGCCTCCTGTGGCGGCCGTGGCGGCCTGGCTGAACTGGCGGGCAACGGCGTTAAATGCGGCGCCTTGCTGTAATTGCTCAACCAGACGCAAGGCGCTGCGGCGCACCTCTTCATCATCGTCAGGGGATTCAACGCTCAGAAATATTTCAGCTACAAGAAATTCCGGGCGTCCGGCATTTGCTTCCATCCGCGCCAGGACTTCATCAACCTGCTCATCGCCGGGTGAGATGCGGGACAGGAATTTCTTTCGCACCAGATCAGACCAGGCCAGTTCTGCCTGGATCTGCGATAAAAGGGAATCAATGCTGACGCCGCTTCGCGCCAGGGTTTCGCGCAACTGATCGGTGGTCATGCGGTTCTGTTCTGCGATGCTGCTCAGGGTTTCTTCTACTTCCTTCGGGTCCGTTACGATTTCAAGCCGCTTTGCCTCCTGCATCTGTAATTTTTCGTCGATCAGGGTGCGCAGCACCTGCCCGCGCAGGCGCTTGCCCGCTTCGCCCGAGCCGTCAACACCAGTTGATGATACAAGCAACGCGACCCTCTGTTCCAGGTCATAGGCGGACACCACCTCGTCATTAACGACGGCGGCAATGCCCAGCGCTTCTTGCGTCAGTGCGGAATTTACCGGCCCCGTCGCCAGCAACCCCACACTAACGGTTATAGCCAGCCGTAAGAGCTGACCCCACATTCGATCGCCTCTGTCCGTTGTCATCATGATGCTACGCTGTCTACTCCGTATATTCAGTGATGGTTTACCTAAAATCTGGCGGATGCGCCATCTTGAAAGTCGCGCCGACCTTATCACAGATTTAGCAGGCTGATTTTGAAATTGATGGAACTGGAAGGCTGAATATCGCGGTCTCTTGTGTAGCGCCGGTCATAAATGACACCAAAAAGCAGGCACTCATCCTTATAAAAGATACCAGCATTACTGCCAATCGTCGAGTTCTGGCCCAATTCACGGCGGGTAAACGCTGTCATCGACCAATTTTCATTGAATTGGGCCTGCATTGAGGCGGCGACTTCTTCCCGGCTGTCAAGTGCTGCGGCGCTCAGTTCCCGGGCCAGCCGGACATAACCAACGCCCAGTCGCAGCCGGCTGGGCCCGGCATTTAGATCAACCTCGCTGCGCCGGTAGCCCAAGTTCTGCCGGTCAAGCCGGAAACGGTGTAACAGCTCAAACCAGGGCGAGGGGCTGACAGTGATACTGCCGACATAATCCGAGCGCTTATTGTCAAGACCGGAATCCGTTGTGAAGGTGGTATCATCCTTTATCCGCCATACTTGCCCAAGCAGAACATTGGCATAACCGCCATTATCGTGATAGGCGCCCCACTTCACACCAAGATTGGCGCGTGGCCCGCCCTCCCAGCGATCTTGTCCCGGAAACCGTGTTGGTCTGAACAGATTTGTGCTGTCGAACTCAAAGCTGCCACTGTCTTCATTCGGAATATCATCGGGGTTGCCGCCATAGGGGCTAACGATCATTTGCGCGATGGGTTCCACAATCTGACTGATTTCCTGCGCGCGATTAGTAAGTGGTAATCGCCATTCAACACCGGCCTGCGGCAATAACCTGCCAGTAAGATCATTTTTGTCCCTGCGCACCGCGATGTCATCAATGAAATAAGCATCGCCGCGCAGATCGGTGAAAATTGAATAAACCTCGCCCAGCCCGGACACATAATTTCGCTGCCATCCACCGGTCATTGAAACCCGATGCGAGTCCTGCCCGTCACGGCGGCGTAATACCAGGGCGTTTGCGTCAAACGAGAATCGCCCGCCAACGGAGTCCGGATCGGTTTTACCGCTATATTGCAGCAGCGGAAGGATCATCGGGGTTAGGCCCGGATCATCATCCTGGTTCAGTCCCTGGAAAAGCAGAAAATCTATACTTCCAAAGTCCCGCCCGGATTTGTGTTCGGTAAACAGGCGGCTGGTCAGCGTGTCAATGTTGGTCAGGTTATAACGCGATAAATAGGTGTCATCAGTGGTGCGTTCTATATCAAAGCCCCAAATATCATTCGGGCTGACAGCGTAGCGCCCGCGGCTAAAAATATGGCCACGGGTTTCTTTGTTGCCGGTTTTGATATTATTGCTGTCGCGTTCATCCACACGGGTAAGGCTGCCTTCAAATTCAAAGCGTCCCCGTTGTGTGCGTTCTTCATACAGCGTCTTCATTACAGTGCCTTCGCGGCTGGTATAGAGTGGCGAGAGCACCAGGTCGCGGGACGGGGAAAGGCTCCAGTAATAGGGGACTTCGACCTTGCGGCCCAGATCTGACGAGTTTCCGAGATTGGGTGTTAGAAAACCGGATTCGCGCTTTACGGATGGGTCGGCATGCGAGAAATACGGCGTGTAAAAGACCGGCACTCCAAAAGCATCGAAAAACGCATTATTGTATGTGATGCGCTTGGCCTGTTTGTCGTGACGGACGGTTTTTGCGCGGATTTGCCAGGCAGGAGTGGTTTTGCCTTTTTCAGGACACAGCTTGCAGGGGCTGTATACCGCGCGATCCAGTTCAGTGAGGTTCTCTCCGCGGCGGGTAGCGCTTGCTGCCGCCATAGCCGAATTATCGGAAAGCCGCATACCGATGCCGCGCACAACACCATCGCGCAGGTCATCCCTTAATTGCGCCTGATCGGCAAACAAGGTGGCGCCATCAGGATCAGTCAGAACCACATCGCCAGTTGCCGTTACAATACCCGTGGTCTGATTATAGCTGACACGGTTGGCAAAAAGCATCCGTTTGCCATAGGCCGCTTCCACATGCCCCCTGGCGATGATCGTGTCACTGTTCTGATCATAGGACAAGTCATCGGCCTGAAAAAGAATGGCTTCTTCATTCTGTATTGGCTGCTGCGCGATTGCCGGAACAGGCAGCCCCCACCATGCGGCCAGCAGCCCGGCGTTTAACACTATGCGGGCAATTCTGAAGTGGGTGCGTAACATTGGTAGGGAATACAACCTAGCCATCCTCAAGATGCAGCAATAAACTGACGCCAAGCAAAATACTGATCCCCGCAGGAGTCCAGGCTGAAAGCAGCACTGGCAGGCTGCCTGTGCGGCCCAATGCCAATGAGAGGTCAGTCAGGAAATACAAGACGAAGCCAGTAACTAACGTGCCAAGCACTGTCATGGCAATGCCGGTACGCGTTGAGGTGCGCAATGCAAACGTTGCCGCAATCAATATCATGGCGCAAAGCAAAAGCGGCATGGCCAGCAGAGAGTGCCAGTGCAGGCGGTGCCGTACAGCAGAAAACCCGGCCTCTTCCAGCACATCAATGAAACCCGGTAAATCCCAGAAAGACAAGGTTCCTGGTGATGCAAAGCTATCCTGAATGCGTTCGCGCGTAAGGCTGGTCGCCAGCCGGTCAGACGCCAGATATTGTGGTGTCTGGTTCGGCCCCGTGCGGGTTGCCTGTAATATTTCCCAATACCCTTCGTGCAGCTTTGCCTGGGCCGCATCGATGCGGCCGGCGAATTTATCACTGCCTTCATAGAGAAATATGATCACATCTTCCAGATCCATGCCCTGGTTGGATGCCCGCAGCGCGTGAATGACGGACTGGCCGCGCGCGTCCGCCTGGCGCAGCCACAGGCCTGATGTCGAGACGGCCAGCAGGCTGGCCCCCCCGCGCAGATATTTTGCTTCCAATTGTTCATAACGTGCAGTGAAGGAAGCAGAAATCGGATTATAAATGCTGATTGCAAAAATGCCGGTAAGCAGAGCAAGTGCAATGCCGGGAACCAGAAATTGCCAAACGGATACTCCCGATGCGCGTATGACGACGATTTCATGATTTCGCGCCAGACGGATATAGCTCCACAGTGCGCCAAACAAAACTGCGAACGGTAATGCGCGTTCAATAAGCGCGGGCAATTGAAATGCCCCCAACATGATCAGTGTACTGAAATTTACGTCTGCATTGCCGGCGGAGCGGCGCATCAATTCTATCACGCCGCCGAGAAAAATAAGCGCCATGAATAAAGCAATCATGGCTCCGATCCCGCCCAGAAGCTGCAGGCCCAAATAACGTGATAATGTCCAGGAAAGCCGCATCCTACCAGCTCGTTAGCCGGCGTGCGCCGGCCGGTAGTTTTGAGCGAATCCCGCCGAGCCAATATTGCCCCTCATCGGAAAGAAGAAACAGGCAGACGCCCAGCACGAATAAGGGCCATAGATAGAGCCCCGGAGCAATCAACGGATTTTTTTCCACAAGGTTTTCCAGGCCAAGGCCTGCCAGACGGATTACAACGGCCATGCCAAGCGCCATGGCTGGCCGCCAGTACTGCGCTCTGCGGCTGAACTGGCCTGATATCAGGACCACAATGGCGATTACGGCAAAGGTCAAGACGTAAAGCGGTGACGATAACCGGCGGTGGCCTTCTGCCCGGAACTCGTCCACATGCGTCCGGTCGCCAAGCGTGGCGTCAGGAAAAAACAGTTCGTTGAGATATCGTTCCTCGGGTTCCTTCCAGCGTTCCCCCTGACCGGGCATGAATTCCGACAGGTCGTAAACATAACGGTCAAAATACAACAGGGAGAGACCGCCGCCATGCCCGCTTTTTTGTGCGGCAAGGCGTTGCACATTGCCATTAAGCATGATGAGGCGCGGGCCCGTATCGGTTTTTACCAGTGCGCCCCGTTCCGCCATATAGGTGATGGGATTATTCAGATCACGATTGTCATGCACCAGAATGCCCCGCATGTCGCCACTGGCCTCGCGTTCGCGGATATAAACCGTAAGCCCCCGGATGGGGTTGGAGAACGCGCCCTCTTTCAGAAATGTCGCCGCCAGATCGGCGCGTATCTCCATCACCTGGTCTTTCAACTTTGTGTTGGCTGCTGGCATAAGCCACAGATTGATCATATACACCGCAGCCACAACGGCGCCCGCCAGGGCCAGCAGCGGCCGGACAATCCCCCATATGCTTAGTCCGGTTGCCGACAGAACCACCAGTTCATGATCGCCGGACAGGCGGTTCAGGGCATAAAGCACCGCGCAAAAATATGCGACCGGCAATGTCAGTGACAGTACAGAGGGAATAACCAGGCTTGTAAAAGCGATATAGGTTAGGGCCGATTGCCCCTTTGTAATGATGACATCAAGCAGGCGCAGCGATTGGGTCAGCCAGATGACCCCCGTCAAGCTGAACGTGAAGAAGCCCAAAGGTCCTGCAGTCTGGTAAATGATATAACGGCTCAATGCAGGCATGCTGCTCCATGTGAATCGCGTGGCGGTTCTGGCGGACAGAATCGCTGATTGGGGCCGCTTACGCAAGTCTGCTGCGCTTTTTTGAGCGGTAATTCCGGGATTGGATATATTTCTCATGAACGGATATGCTATTCGAAATCAATTCGATTGCATCTGAATGCGCCGGGATACCGGCTGTAGGGGTTGAGCGAGCATGAATATCAGTTTTTCCAATATTGTCCTGCCGCGTGCAGGCTCTCTGGTTGTCCTGGCCCAGGATGGCGGCTCTTTATGTAAAACTGCGCAGGAAGCAGACAAGAAATGTGGCGGCGCCATTACCCGCGCCATTAAGGCTGGGCGCTTTGAAGGTAAACCCGAACAAAGTCTGGAAATATTATCGCCCGCCGGGCTTGGCGTCAGCCGGGTGCTGGTAGTGGGTCTGGGCAAACCTGCCGAGATCAAGGCTGTATCCGCTGAAAAAATTGGCGCACTGATCGTTGACCGGCTGTCCATGAGCGGTGAAAAGCAGGTTGCCGTCGCTATTGATGAAATTCCCAAAAGCGCCCTTAAAGCCGAGTTGATCTCAGCCCATGTGGCGGCGGGTGCGCGGTCGCGGTCTTACCGGTTCGATAAATACCGCACCAAACTAAAAGATAACGACAAACCCAGCCTGACGAAGATCACAGTGATGTGCGCCAGGGCGTCTGCGGCAAAGGCCGCCTACGCGCCACTGGATCACGTCTTGAATGGTGTGTTCGCCGCGCGCGATCTGGTCAACGAACCCGCCAATACATTGTACCCAACGGAGTTTTCCAAACGCGCCAAGGCGCTCAGCAAGCTTGGACTGAAGGTCGAGGTGCTGAACGAAACCCAGATGTCAAAACTTGGCATGGGGGCGTTGCTGGCGGTGGGGCAGGGCAGTTCGAAGGAAAGTCAGCTTGTTGTTCTGCACTGGAAGGGCGCGCCCAAATCCAAAAAACCACCGGTAGCCATAGTTGGTAAAGGGGTGTGCTTTGACAGTGGCGGCATATCGCTGAAGCCCGGCGCAGGCATGGGCGATATGAAGGGCGATATGGGCGGCGCCGCTGCGGTGTTCGGCGCCATGGCCGCACTTGCCGGCCGCCGCGCCAGGGCCAATGTGATCGGCGTTCTGGCCTGTGTGGAAAATATGCCTGGGCCTGATGCGCAACGCCCGGGTGACATTATTATTTCCATGTCAGGGCAGACCATCGAAGTGCTGAATACCGATGCGGAAGGCCGTCTTGTGCTGGCCGACGCCATGACCTACGTGCAGCGCAAATATAAACCCCGCGCAGTAATTGATCTTGCGACGCTGACCGGCGCCATTACCATTGCGCTGGGCGATGCTTATGCCGGTTTGTTCAGCAATCAGGATGCGCTTTCCGCGCAGATCGATGCCGCGGGCAAGGCGGTGGGTGAACCTGTGTGGCGCATGCCCATGGGCAGCCAGTATGACAGCAAGATAAAATCGAAATTTGCCGACATGCAGAATATTTCAAGTGCAACGGGTGCAGGCTCGATTACGGCGGCGCAGTTTCTGTTGCGTTTCATCGAGAATGATACGCCATGGGCGCATCTGGATATTGCCGGTGTCGCCTGGACCAGTGACGCCAAGCCTAGCTGGGGCAGCGGTTATGGTGTCCGGCTGCTGGATCGTCTGATTGCCGATAATTACGAAGAATGATTGCGCGGCAATGACCGAAGTCTGGTTCTATCATTTGCAACGCCGGCCGCTGGAGGCCGTGCTTCCGGTGCTGCTGGAGCGGTGTATGGAGCGCGGCTGGCGCAGCCTTGTCCTTGCCGGATCGAAAGAGCGCGTGGATGCGCTGGATGCCCATCTGTGGACCTATCGCGACGACAGTTTTCTGCCCCACGGGAATTTCACAGAGGCCCAGGCGGCGCATCACCCAATTCTGCTGACTGTGGAGTTTGGTTCAACAGATAAGCCGCCCAATGGGGCGAATGTCCTGTTTCTGGTGGATGGCGCGGCCAGCGGCCGGATGACGGAATTTGATCGCTGCGTTGATCTGTTTGATGGCAATGATGCAGCGGCCACCGAGGCTGCACGCAACCGCTATCGCCAGGCGCGTGATGCCGGGTTTGACGTAACCTACTGGCAGCAGGACGCAAACGGCGCGTGGGAAAAACGTGCTTGATTGAACGAATAAAAATCAATCTGTTGGATGACACCTGGAGTATTGTGTCTCAGCCTTTCTTTGGATGCGGGAATAATTGATATGTTACATGACGGCAATATCGAGATGGACCCGGCGCTTAATTTTCAGTCACCAAAACTGGCTGAATTTTTAATCTACTGGCAGGGTAAAAAAGGCGGCCGGTGTTTCCCGGCGCGTGCCGATATTGCGCCACGCGAAATTCAGTCCTGGTTGCCGATGATCAGCATGTATGATGTGCCGGCAGCCGGTGAGGAATTTAGTGTCCGCTTGATAGGCACCGCCTTGGGTGAGATTTTGGGTAACGGAGATTTGCGCGGCAGGCCCATTTCAGCATTTCCGCCGCTGGTGAGTAAACGAAAAAACCAGGCGCTTAACTGGGTATTAAATACGCGTTCGCCGTTACGCACATTTTTTGAAAAAACTGCGATACCCGGACAGGATTTTCAAAGCATCGAAGCGTGTTATGCGCCACTGTCCGCCAACGGCTCCGATATTGATGTGATCATCGCTCTCACGCAGTTAGGCAGCCGCAAATAGGAAGCAGTTAGGCTATCCCCAACTTGGTGATGCAGAACCTAGCTGACGCGCAGGCAGTGTCCAGTACAGCGGAACATCCTGGATTGTGACCGGTGGTTTCAGGCGCTTTGCATGGCCCCAACCGGTTTCCTCGATGGCGGATGCAATATCGAAGAAATTTTCTGCTGCAAGCGGCGCTTCCGTTTCAATCTCGCCCGCATCTGTCAGCAGTTTTGCGGTGCGCGCAAGCGACAGATGCGCTCTGACGCTGCTTTCTTTTTTCAGGCGTTGTGTCACGCCCCGGATGGCCGTGGCCGCCATCAGATATCCCGTCCCGTGATCCAGCGCCTGCACAGGCAGGGGCGTTGGCTGTGCGGCCTGTTTCCACTGCTGGCCCCTATCGGCGATGCCACAGCTCATCTGCACCAGACTGTCAAAGCCCCGCCGCAAGGCCCAGGGGCCGGACCAGCCATAGGCGCACAGGGACACATCAATCAGGCCTGGCGACAGGGCGCGCCGCGCCGCCGCATCATAGCCAAGACGATCCAGCGCATCGGCGCGGTAGCCGTGCAACAGCACATCCGCCTGCGCCAGCAGCATTTCAAACAATGCGCGGCCATCGGCAGTTTTCAGGTTCAGCCGGGCGCAGCGTTTACCCAGTGTGACTTCGGGGATAACGCCCGGCTCGTCCCAATCGGGCGGATCAATGCGCAGCACATCAGCCCCATATCCGGCCAGGAAACGGGTTGCCACAGGGCCAGCCAGCACACGGGTCAGGTCCAGCACCCGGATACCTGCCAGTGGGCGGGCGGGTGATGCGCCCCGATCCGGCAGTGGCGCATATTCAGTGTTTACCCTATCCACCAGCGGCTCGGCGGCGACGGCGCGGCCTTGCGGGTGAGAGGCCCATTCTTGTGCTGAACGCATTTCGGCGGCACACCCCCCGGCCGCGATAATCGCTGCTTCGAGTTCCTGTTTTTTCCAGCGGATAACTTCTTTGGCCATCGCGGTCTTGCCGGTCTGCTGACCCAATATTTTTTCGGCGGCAGTGCGATGATGCGGCGCATTGGTATGCAATTTTATCCAGCCATCACTAGTTTGGTAATCGCCTGCAATCGGATCCCAGGGGGCGGGCATCTCCCACCCCACCGGGCGAATGGAAAACCCGAACCAGAACGACGATAGACGCCGGTCAACCGTTACATCGGGAAATTTTCCGCTGCGCCATTGCGCCAGTTCGGCTATCGCCAGTGTTGCCGCCCCAACTGTGGCGCTGGCAAAATCCGTAACCGGATAGGCCGAGGTCAGGCCGCCTTCACCCACAAAGCTCACTGCATCCAGCAAATCCGGTTTGCCGCCCATCGCGTTCCAAGCAGTGGCTGTTAAGGCGCGGGAGCTTGCAGTCATGGAACTTGTTCCCTTGCGATTGCAGTTTATGATCAAACTACAGCATTTTGTGAACGGATTGAAGCACCCCGCACTTGTTGCGGGCTCGACAGTAATGTAATGATCCGCCGGTCAAAAATTATAGGCGTTGGTATTACTCAGGCCATAATGTTCGGGCATGGCGTTATTATGGCGGATCTGCCCAAGCAGACGAACCTTGTTTGGCGCATTCCAGCCAAGCAGCCAGATATCCCCTGCTCCGATGATCGGTATTTTCAACATGTTCGGTTGATGCATCAGAAGCCGGCGCGCCTCGGCAGCGCCAAACGTGTTTCTGAGATCAGCGGGTTGATTACGCCACCCGGCAGTGCGTTTATCGATGAGCATTTGCCAGCTAAATGTATCAAGCCAGGCATCCAGCAACTGCCCATCTATTCGAGGCGCGTCCATGTCAAAAAACCGGTGAGAAACGCCGCGTTCTTCCATCCAGCGTAGCGCCCTGCGGCAAGCGCGGCTGTCCACCCCCCCGAAAACCCTCACCATTTTGTGCTCACTAAATTAACTGATTGAATATGCGTCGGCCAGTCTCACACAAAACAGATGTGAATACGTGTGACGGCGGTCACAAATATGCTTAACCGCCGTCAACTATTTGTGGATAAGCCGGTTAGCCCGCGACAAGACCGCCATCAATAACCAGTTCCGAGCCGGTCATATATGCGGATTCGTCAGAGGCGAGGAACAGCACCCCATTGGCAATATCCAGAGGTTTTCCGGCCCGTTTCAGCGGCGCAGTGGCGGTGGCGAAGGCATTGGGGTCAATGGCGTTGGCGCGGCTGCCGCCAAAAACATTGCCGGGAATTTTGGTCCAGATCGGGGTTTCAATCACGCCAGGATGCACCGTATTGACGCGGATATTGAAACCGGCGCGGGCGCATTCCATGGCCACTGCCTTGGCGTATAGCCGCACGCCGCCCTTGCTGGCGCAATAGCCGGATAGTCCGGGCGATCCCTGCAGCCCGGCAATGGAGGACGTGATGATGATCGAGCCGCCGCCGCTGTCGCGCATCAGCGGGATGCCGTGCTTGGTGCCCAGAAACACCCCATCCAGATTAACGGCATTTTGCTTGCGCCAATCTTCCAGCGATTGTTCCCACGTCATGCCGCCCAGGCAGATGCCCGCATTGTTGAACAGAATATGCAGTTTGCCATAGGTCTTTTTGACTTCCGCCATAACCTCGACCCAGCGCTTTTCATCGGTAACGTCATGCTGCAACGAAATGGCCACGCCACCGGCTTTATTGATTCCGTCCGCTACCGTTTTGGCGTCGGCGGCCACAATGTCGGTGACCACCACTGTGGCGCCTTCTTTTGCCAGTAATTCAGCGCTGCCTTTGCCGATGCCTGATCCGCCGCCGGTGACCAATGCGATTTTTCCTGAAACCCGTCCCATCATTATCTCCCTGTTGATTGGTTTATCGTTGGTATTACAATCCCGAGTAAATTCGCAATGGCCTGCATGTCCAGATGCGTCTCCACCATATCCGCCAGACGTGAAATTTCAGCGTCCCGTAGCGCAGCATAATCTGGTGTCACTGGTTGCGCCAGCCCTGCCCAGCGCAACAGCGCATCGCAGGCGGCTGCGGTTTCAAAAAGTCCATGCAGATAGGTGCCCAATATCTGATCATCGCTCGAACGCGCGCCGTCTGCACGATCGGCCATGTACGCTGCTGGCTGTGTCAAAGCCGGGCCCCGGCTTATGCCCGCGTGAATTTCATAGCCTGTAACAGGCGCATCTTCGAGTGACAGCTTGCCCTTGACCAAGTGTAACTGTTTATCAGGGGCCAGTTCGGTTTGCATATCGAAATAACCCAGACCGGCGCAGTCCCCTGCGGGGCCTTCAATGCCATGGGGATCGGAGATGCGATTGCCCAGCATCTGAAAACCGCCACAAATACCGATCAGTTTGCCGCCATAGCGCAGGTGGCGCTGTAAGGCTTTATCCCAGCCCATGGCGCGTAACCAGGCCAGATCCGCGCGCACCGATTTTGATCCGG
>OBEQ011748948.1_pt1 | contig 46597 bp, 41 predicted proteins | sample 1670901 | NCBI WGS metagenome assembly OBEQ01 (sample SAMEA104232315, study PRJEB22302) | groundwater metagenome | biome: forest; feature: aquifer; material: groundwater | place: USA | collected 2011-08-07 | depth 5.4 m
ACCACCATATCCATGGTTCTTTTCATGCTTGATTGTAATTAGATCAGGATAGGATTGATTGAGTGACATGATAATATCCCACGTTCGATCACTACCCCCGTCCTCCACAACTATTAAAGCATGGCGCATTTCAATATTCGATAATACGTCGGAAACTTTACGAATGCAATCTGCAGCACCTGATTCCTCGTTGTACATCGGGATAACTACAGCAAACCCTGAACGTTCCATAAATATATTTATCGTTCAATAATATTCCAAATATCCCAATAGCGCGCGTCATAGCGAACATCATCACTCTGACTTTCTATCAAGGAAGATGTTGAATAAAAAATAATTCGTGCATCTTCTGTAAGTGCCATAAAACCATTGGCGTATCCTGCTGGGATAAAAAGTATTGCTGGTTTTTTCTCCGTAAGTATATAACGAAACGGTGCGGTATCTTTTGATGGTTCCTCCCAATTATCGACCTGAACTGCCCCGAATAATACTGCACCACTAACAACTGTCGCGTATTTTGCTTCCCTACGGTGTGCATGCCATGCCCGCACAAACCCTCGCACGTGATTTCTCACCATGTAATAGCGCCTGATGTTCTTAAAATTAAAATCATTTACATAAGAAAGATCACCTCTGTCGTCAACTGAGATAGCTCCTTCAATAAGTGAGGGTGTGTCCATAAGCACAGAAAATTAATTATTTAAGCGGTGCGTATAACTTCATAAGCTGCATCGGATCATAAAAATCGCTCACGGCCATTTTTGTCATCGCAACATTACTATAGAGCTGTTCGCCATAGTGTGTGTATATCCCGGCGTTAAAATTTTGAATCATTTCATTCACGCCCTTTTCTATTGTTGTTTTCGCCTCAAATCCAAGTACTCTTTGAATTTTTTCAAAGGACACTAAATAATTACGGCGATCGTGCTCGCTTTGGTCCTCTACTGTGATAGTAACTTCCTTGCCATGTTGTGCGACAACAGATTGCACTAGCTTTGCAAGCTCAAGGATAGTCATATTATAGCGCGTATCCCCTACATTTAAAATTTGATTTTGTACAAGTACTGGATTTGCGTTAATAACACAGAAAATGGCTTGCGCAATATCATTAACATGGACAAATGGGCGAATTTGCTGTGGCCCGACAACTGAAATAATTCCATTATTCATTGCTTGGGCAGTGAACAAGTTACCAACAAGATCAAAACGAGGTCGTCGTGAGTGTCCGAAAACCGTAGCAAAACGAAGTACCGTCACAAAAAAATCGTCACGCGAGATTGCGAGAAGTTCATTTTCACTGTCTATTTTTGTCTGTGCGTAAAGCGACAACGGTCCAAGTTCATCTGTTTCCTTGAGCTCATGATCACCCATGCCGTATACAGAACAGCTGGATGCAAAGACAAAACGACTCACCCCCATTGACTGGGCGACATCCTTAACCATTCGTGTTGAAATGATATTCATCTGTCGCGTAAAATCTGGATCAAGGGCACACGCTGCGTCACCGACAAGCCCCGCAAGATGAACAACCGTTGATACACCCCTCATCGAATATGTCAGCTTGCTAATATCGGTAACATCGCCTTCAACGAATTCAAACTTCGGCTCACGCTCAAAATCCGCAATCATTGTACGGCCATACATCAACCTATCGAGCACTTTCACCGAATACCCCTTCTTTAGTAAGAGATCAATAAGGCACGTACCAATATAACCAGCTCCTCCCGTTATCAGTATCGAACCGTGCTGTGTTATAATAGATTTTGCTATATTTTTATGTTTACTAAACTGGAGCCCTACAATGAGACGAATAAGAACAATCGGGGGGGCCGCAAGCATTACCCAAAAAAGTGCTTTTGCCATATCACTGGTCAGCAATAAAAGGACGGCAAAAACAAACAAAAGTGAACAAGAAAGTATGACAACCTTTACACGCCAGGTTGATGATCTATTCCGTGAATAGATACCCATGCCGGCGTTTGCCGCCAGGAGCAGGAGCGGAGCAAGGGCGAACCGCCACTCCAGAGACCGAGCCAAAAAAAACTTAAAAAAAAGCTCTGTTCCTATAGAAGATCCAAGTCCAATAATTAGATCAAAGAGGATGCGCGCTTCATTTGGGCCCAAATTCATCAGACCTAACGGTCTCGCGAGTCGAGCGGTAAAATAATTATGAATTACGGGCATATAAATATAGCGCTATTTGACTGGCGTTCTGGCGAGAACAATCATTTCACCACCATAAAATGGGAGGATCATTTTTTTAACCGAGCGAGGCAAGCAATTAAAAATCGGGGTAAACAATGAGTAGAATTCAGTGCCAAATGTCTGAAGCATGGCATACACATACTCAACGCTTAATTGTTTAAAATGGGGACTCACTGAAATATCAATAAAATTAAAATTCTTTAAAAAAAGTTTAATATTAGAGCTGGAGAAATGATGAATATGCTCTACGGGTGTATAGGGTGGCCAGTACTTACCGAGGAGCCGTGCAGACAAAGATCCAGAGTTTGGCGTTTGAAGAACAAGCAATCCCCCTTCGACAAGATTGCTATACGCTAGGCGAAGTAATCCTTCGGGTTTCTTTATATGTTCAATTAGACCGAATGCGGTAATAATATCAAATTTTTCTTTAAATACTGCATTGTTCACATCACAATTTAATATCCTTCCTGAATGTTTTTCGTTCGCAATTGCTGCCGCAACATCCTGAAGTTCAACACCAAATGTTAGTGCACCTTCATTCTTGGCCATATCAAGAAAATCTCCCGTAAAGCATCCTATGTCAAGAATCTTCTTTCCACGTAATTCTATTGTTCCTTTGATAATATTCAGATACTGCTTATAGATATGGGTATATACATCCTTGTTGGCGCTGAGAATAGAATAGTTATCCGCATCAAATCCTCTTTGATAGTGCACAATAAGTTCATCATTTGATGGAAATGGTAGGGTGCGAATTAAACCGCAACCCTTACATTTGTAATACTGGGTTGATTTATAAAAAAAGGCCTTCTTTTCTTGATCAGATTTACAAATAATACAAGCCATGTATGGTGCCACAATTATTCCAAATAGTAACTAGCACATAGTATCCTATCCTAAAAACAAGCTTAATACAAAAATGCCCTCTGTAAATAGAGCCCACTCACACCCTAGTAGAGAATCTCTCTCGATAGAGGGAAGGTGTTTATATGTATCGTGCCATTCTGATCATCCAGAAGACGAGGGGTTATTCCATTTTTCTTTGCTGCCTCCCAAAACCATAAGCGCTCAAGATGTATACGATATGTTTTTTTGTCTTTATATTCAAGAAAGTGTACGGTGTATTGCTTGTTCTTAATGATTAGCGCCACATCACGAGACCTGCCATGCATTGGATTGTCAACTAGTACAGTCAAGAAAGTACCAGTAGATATCGCACCCTCTTTTTTACCAATAAAACGCTCTGGATTTGATTGGCTTGGGATAAAACCAAGGTCTAGTATATCCCCAAGCTGTTCCCTCCAAAAATCTAGATCGACAGGGGTGCCGCTGTCGCTTCTCCGAAGAATAAGAAATGAACCCACCTTATCACTATATTTGTAATTATTGATAACTTTTTCATAAATAAGAGGTGCGCGAACAATATTTGGTACTCCATCAGCTTTTTCGAACGATTTTTTCCATAAAACGTACCCAGGATTATGTGTCGTAAGCCAATCGACTGTATTTTGCTGAGAATAGAGAATTGATTGGTTATATAATGTAATATAGAAAGGTGCTAATTGCTGAAATAAAATATAGAGATATGAATCATCTCCAAGAACGAAAAGATCGTCTTTTTTTTCAAAATTTATTTTTTTGAGCACGCTATCTCTAAATTCCTTCCCATTTACGCCGTTAACTTGAAATGCATCTTGAGAAAAATAATTTTTTTTAACAACAGCCCATCTCTCGGTTCCGGCAAATACAGCCATAACATCTTTGCGAATGGTAAGGGGGCGTTTAGCGTATGCCCCTAAATTAGCAACCAGGGGATTATTAATTTTTACTATCATAATGATGCTGATTCCGACAACAAACGCCGTGCTATACCGTATAAAAGAATTCCGAAAAAATCCTCTCAAATCAGATTGTGCAATGAGAAATAAAAATCCAATGATTGCCACTCCCATGCCCTGCGAATTATTAAAGGGGCGAAGCAGACATTTTTGGAATATCATTATATTTAAAAGCGCAATTCCAAGGGGAAGGAAATCCTCAAATTTTAGATCTTTTTTTGGACGGCTAAATAATGTATGGAGGGAAAAAATCAGAAGAGTAAATGTCAACCACCAATATACTCCAAGAAGTGAAAGTGAGTGATATGCTTGCATCGCACTACTCATCCCATAGATACCCAGTAAATCTAAATTCATATAAAATTTAAGGTATTCAGCTAATGCACCCTGAAGCGCGAGAATGTAAACGTACACACCAATAACAACGGTTAATGTTATAAAAGAAATGAAATATCCCCTAACCAATGAGGCCTTCACCGCTCTTTGTTTTTGAAGGATGAAACTGATAGCAAGTAACAACAAGCATGCCGGTGCAGCGTACAGTAACTGCACGGGCTCCATAAAGAATGCATATCCAGCGTACAGCCCCAATAGAAAAAACACTGCAGGATTAACTATTTTTATGCAGGCAGCAAAAAAAAGAACGATGCTGAGTCCTAAAAAATATCTATGGGTGCCACCCGTTATCAATTGTAGCAGCCAAACAGATAAAATGATTAAATAAATCCTTATTTTTCTATAGTTTAAATTTTTGCAAACAGAAAAAGCCAATACACCAAAAAGTACAATATTGTGAATCCAGCTCAGCAGTGCTTCTGGCGGAAATGCTAATGATGAATAGAAAAAACCTCCATATGGATACCAAAAATCCTTCATTGGAATAAACCCAAGGTGTTTCAAATATTGCCAAGTTACGAGATTTTGCGCATCGTAATTATCAGCGTGCATTATCATTCCTGAACCCTCAAGAAGAAAATTAAAGTAAGGGAAATTTAGGATGGCATAGATAAGGAGTAGGATTAAAAGGGGAAACCAGGAGAAAACTGACTTTTTTTCACCACTGGAAATGCAGCGATAAGATGTTGTCTTATTTTTTTTAAATGCTTGAAAAAAAATTACCAATAAATAAGTAAGGATCGACCCTCCTATAATCGCAATCCAAAAAGTAGTGAAATCGACATCCTTAAAATAGCCGTAATAATTTGCAAATCCAACAACATCAGATACGTCGGGGATATTTTTTCCTATATGGGGGCTGATGAAACTAAGAGTTTGTGTAAGAACGCCTGCAAACAATAGGAACAGCGGGGTATAAATGAGGTAAACATAGGTAGTGCGCCGCATTAAAAAAAAGAGCGCCCAGCACAACAAGACAGAAAAAAAGAGTAGTGCCCACCAGTACATAGTAAGGATAGTCCTAATACTTCCGACGATTACATTCACGGTCGAATAAGTACCTTCAAAATAATGAATCAAAATGTATCCAACAATAAGACCTATAACCAAAAATGTCCCAATTAATAACTTCTTGTTGTAAAACAATTCTTTAAAGTGCACGCAATTATTTTTATATGAATTATCTATAACTTAGATTCTAGTGACTGCCTAAGAATCATTTAAAAGCAAGGACAATATCCTGAAAAGTTCCTGGGTACGGATTATTTCTCCCACACCAACTCCCGTAGTAAATATTAGCGTGAACGTTAAAATTAAACTCATGGAAAAGTCCTATAATCCATTGCTCGTTAAGCCCAATTGCGTTCTCGGGGCAATCCATTGAGGTTGTATAGTATTCTGGGGTAGAATAAATAAAATCTATTGTGCTCAACTTGCTAGCAATCAAATCTTGAGACTCCTGATTAATTAAAAAAAATGTTACGAAACAACGTCCTCCTTTTTTCAAAACTCTATGGATTTCTTTTACGTAATTGCGAATATCATGTGGCACCATATGTGTGAATACGGATCCTAAAAAAACAATATCAAATATACCATCTCCATAAGGAAGTTTTAACTCAGCTGCCTGTATCTTTCCTGATGGTAGGTATGCTCCATTATATACATCGATGCAGGTGAAGTTGAAATTATCAAATCGAGAAGAAATATTCCTCTTACACCAAACGATTGCATCGTTCACAATATCAAGACCTTCGTAACGTGCCTTAAGAGATAGATACTTAGTAAGGGGAAGTGCTATTCGTCCTATACCGCACCCAAGATCAAGAATATCGTCTTCTTTTCTTAAATGCCCGACTTCCTTTAATAGTGCTAGGTACATCTCGCCAACTTTCTTAAAATCATTAACACCCCCACCAACAAAGATCATGTGTGCCGGTGGAATATTTTTTGGATGTCTCAGGAAATAAGAAGAAAGCTGGCTGAAAAGAATTTCCCATTTGAAACGAGCAATTATTTTTTTTGCTTTTATAAAACCATTTCGAATAGACTGATCGAGATACCCGATAGCAACCATTTCCCCACATTGTTTCGAGAAGGTGATAATTCCGTCTATGCAAGATGTCGAAAAAAAATTATACATACCCTTTTGAATACCTTTAATGGGGTGTCTATCTTCAAGAAGTGCGTTGGTCCTCCCCTCCCAGTATAAGCGTTTATAAAACCATTTTTTCTCCATTCGCTGAACATCAATCTTGTGGTATGCAACTGCGCTCGGGGAACATGCAATTTTAAAACCATTTTTAATAATTTTTTTGCAGATATCAACCTCCTCACCTGACAATAAGCGTGAACCATTACGTCCAAGATGTGTTGCGAAAGAACCCATGTCATGAAGTACCTCTTTCCTAAATGCTATATTTGCACCAATGGGAAGATCACGAGGCCATGTAAACTCTCTGTTTTTACATGCTATCGTAAATTCATTAATTGAAAGGCACCATTCCCACTCTGGCACAAGCCAGCTTGGTCGCCCTTTCGGCCAAATAGGATGAACGGGACCACCCGCACATGCAATTACTGGATTAGTGAAAGCTCCTATCAGAGCACGCAGCCAACCACGACAAACAATTATATCGTCATCAATATAACAAACAATCTTCCCGCGAGCAGCTCGCAAACCTGCATTACGTGCATAGGAGAGCCCTTGCTGTTTTTCAAGTACATACAAAGTCCTTATATCAGTAGATCGTGCGAGCGATTGTGCAATAGTAGGGGTTGCATCGATCGAATTATTGTCGACTATAATAATTTCAAAATTTCTTTTATCAAACTCCTGATTTGCAACTGAGTCGAAAGCATCTCTCAAAAGAGTTGCCCTATTGAAGGTACATATGATAACGGTTGCAATGATACCATCCTGGTGAGGCATAGAAAAATCTTAGGTCAAAAAAAAGATGTTCGCTGTTTGGCGATGAGAAGTAATTTTAATTTACCATTTTTAGGCCATTCTGTCCGCATATCTACTATTTTAAAAGCCAGCTTCTTTAAATTCTTTGATGCCTCAAATTCGTTCGGGACAGTAAAAATTCCTACTGATGTATTATGCATAAGCGATAAAATATCATCGAGAAAATGCTCAAGCGCCCAATGCAACCCAACTGCATAGAAACTATAAATGAGATCATAACGATGCTCTAATGTGCCCAATGTTTTCTTGTTTGCATTATGAATAACAATATCTTGCATGTTATTATATCCAAGAATGCAATTCAGCATACGAAAATTGCCGCAAAATGAATCGCTAAAGCGTGGTCCGAGTATCGTATATCGCGTTATAGTGCCTTCTCCTTCGTACAGGTGCAATTCACAATTACGCCATTCTAATTTCTTTTGAAAAAAAATAATTGAACGCCCAAGTCCTGGTCCAATTTCAAGAATCTTTTTGGGATTTTTAAATGACCTGAAAAAATCACGAAGAGAGTGATACTCACCCCAACAGGCTCCATTGCATGCTGCCTCGAAGAATACCCTGCTCTTCTCACTCATCGTAAGTTCGAATTGCGGAGCTATGAGATTAATTGCTCTAAGCAATTCAGGTGTTAGTGGAGGAAGCTTAAATACTTGATCGAGAATTGCAATACTGTGATCAATTCTCGGTAACGATTCATTCTGAATCAATCCGCTGACTGTTGTAAGAAAACTTTTAGTGGCCATATTTTGAACGAGTTATATTCCGTATGTGCTGATTGTATCGACATAGCAATCCCCTATACACGCTCCCATGGAAAATCCTTGACGGTTTGAAATCGATCCTTCATACCCCATAGCACTTTTGGATGGGTGAAGCATGTCTCAATCGGTACTTCAGGTATCAACGCATCTCCAATTGAATTTTTGATAAAAAATGCATTGTACCCATATCTATTGCACCCAACAAGTCGATACCCATTTCTTTTAGCAAGTTTTGTAAAAGCTGCGAGTGACGCTCCGCAATAATTTGGCATACCCCTTGTAGTAGGATAGACATACGCATTAAAATTTTCGCTATACGGAACAGTAATTGTTTCATTGGGACCGAGGATATCGTTATATTCAATAACAACTACTCTTGGATTGATGACGTGTATTGATTCCCATATCCAATAATCCATGCCATCGACGTCAATCGATAACAAATCGATATCCCCCTCAATCCCACCGCTTCGAATAACTTCGTTAACATTACTTTTCGTTATCCATGCATGGATAAAGGTTGGTGGATACACATAGGTATGACGATTCCCTCCATAATACTCTCTTCCTTTTTCTACTAGTTCTTTATTCCCATCTATGAGAAGGCCGTTCCATCCGTGGTTAATGATCAGATTGGCCGAATTACATTCGCGCCCATCTCCAGCACAAATCTCTACACAACTCTTGCCCGTCGTTCCGATAAGTGAAAAAATATACAACAAAATTCCATCTTCATCTGCTTGCGAAAAAATCTTAAACCCAACTTCGTCAAAACTAGGCAATGGCATACGCGACCGAAGCATGCCTTGATAGATAAACTTTAAATATACCTGAACCGCAGGATCATAATTCTGATTAGTGACGTCGGCTACAATAAATTTTTTCCAAATTTTATGAAACATATTTTTTTAAAAATTTATTACCCCTGAATAGAAATAATGGCCTTATTATTGGAAACATAACTTCAGCGGGTTCTTTTATTTTAAATTGGGAGAGAGCCAGTATAAAGATTATCCAGATCTTAATATTTAGCATGTCTTTGATCATATCGAAAAGCGAATAGCGCATCCCCACCGCGCGCAGCCCGAGCCCCTCATTCTCACATCGTTTTCTTAAACTTTGGCAAGAATACGAATGAGCATGTGCAACATATGCGCTTTTTTGAAGCAAAATTTTGTACCCACGGGCTACAATTTTTTTTTGAAAATATTTGTCTTCACTCATTTCTATTTCCCCAATTTTATTTTCGATCCACACACTCCTGCGAATAGCACAATTTGTAAACGATAATCCTATATTGTTGTATAATTTTAGCCATTGCTGAGCATCGCGTGTATAATAAAATAATCCGATTGTATCCCAAAAGAAAAGTCCATTCCTTGCAGGAATAGCAGATCCACCCTGAACAACTGCAACGGATACATCTTGAAATGGATTAACAATATTTTGGAGCCAACTATCTCCAACGGGTTGTGCGTCCTGTGACAAAACAACTACTATCTCACCTTGAGCTAGCTCAAAACCATAGTCACGTGTTCGGCCAAAATTAAATTTTTCTGGCGCGATAGTATAGATAGTGACAGCGTACTCTCGTAGGGTCTCCATTGTGGCATCAGTAGATCCTGAATCAACTGCGATTACTTCGAAGGCAAAATTTGTTTTTTGTAAAAAAACTGAAGCAAGTGAACCCTTAAGCAGTTCCCCCCCATTTTTAGTAAGATACACAACTGACGCTCTATACTTCATAAATAATTTCTAGCCTATAAAACTAAATTGTTCTCAATAAGCTGATCGATCTTGTGCTGTAGACCGACATCCGCATTATACTGTGGTTCAACGGATAATAGCTGCCTCACCCGTTTTGCATCATGCGGTGATAACCGCGATCGATCCCTATTTTTTGTTGCTTGATATGCAAGGCGGTACACCTCAATCGTTTCTTCTGCTGCTTTTTCCCATGTAAATTTCCTCCATTGTACTATACCTCTTGCAATAAAATGACTACGCAATACTTCATCTGTAAGCATTTTTTTTATGCTCCTCTCAAGTAAATATTTATCTTCGCAATTTATGACATATGCTGCGTCACCTGCTATTTCTGGAATTGAAGTTGCCGAGGAAGTCAATACCGGTATTCCGTATGACATTGCCTCAAGGATAGGCAGTCCAAACCCCTCATAAATTGATGGGTAAACAAAAAGAGTGGCATGCCTATAGAGATATGCAAGATCATCAGTATTCACGTAATCCAAAAAAATTACTTGACCACTGATTGTTTCGCATTGTTTCTTGAGCTCGCTGCGATAATTTCGTGAAATGCTTAGTCCAGCCATGACAAGCAAGGGGGCGTTTTGCATTTTTTCATGCAGCAATGTATATGCCTCTATTAAGGTTACAAGATTCTTATGAGGATAATCTGTGCCAACATATAATATGTAATCTTTCATGAAAGAAAAACGAGATTTATTGATTTTTATTCTTTCTGGTTCCGACAAACCGTGGTCAGCGCCGTGGTATATGACGTGAATTTTTTCTTGGTTAACATTAAAATTTTCCAAAATATCTTCCTTATTATGTACGGATATTGCTATAATTTTGTCCACAATCTCTAGCGAGAGGGACATGAGCGTCTTATATGTCTCGTGTTCACCCTGCGATTTAAAATAGCTTGGAAACTTATACAGAATTAAGTCGTGAATAGTGATAACTGATGATTTTGCCTTTAACAATGACAGGAGATCTAAAACCGAAAAACATTGAGACGTTCTATGGAATACTTGAGGAGCGAGAGGAGATAAAAGTATGTCTATCGTGTTCTTGGAATAAATATTTTTACTCTTGGGAAAGAGATTGTTATTGTAGTTATGACCCGTGCCATAGTATCCAACAAAGTCACTCCCATTTTCTACCCTAAATAATGCCCCTAAAAGGGCACAAATATAGGTATCTGTCCCCGTCCAAATCCTATTTGATAGTCGATGGGCATCAACCATAAATGGAAATTCTTCTTTTTTATGAGCATTCAGAACCTCCTCAATCCATATCCGCATTGATGCTGTTCGGCTTCTCAAATATCTTAAAGGTTTCGTGAGTTGCCATGAAAAAGAATGTGTCAGGCAGTCAACATATGTTTCATAATTCATGATGATTGAATCCTTGTCTGCGATGATTGAATCCTTGTCTGCGATGATTGAATCCTTGTCTGCGATGATTGAATCCTTGTCTGCGATGATTGAATCTATTCGTAGTGAAAAAATATCAGGATGAACGGTTGAAAATACTCGACCATTTATCTGATTATTATAACGACTCGCGTGTTCCTGGCGAACAAAAGCAAATATGTTCTGACGATACCATGGTTCAATATCCTTATTATCCCAATGAATTGTACGAAATATATCCAGCACATCATATCCTTTCTTCTTGAATAGTTCAATCCAAAATGTCTGCCATTGCTCATTGATATGGTGTGTCCCCCCTTGCCCAGGAATAGCTGCCGAAAAAATGACAACAGGCGCCATCGATACAAGAAAAGCAATCAGGCTGTCCGACCTTTGTCTGGGAAGATGCTCTGCAACCTCCAAGCAAAGAACTATGTCAAATTTTTTATCAAAAACGACATCTGTATTTAAATCTTTTACTATAAATTTATCATCAGGTATAAACAAGTGATCTCTAGGGATATAATCGCCGTCGATGCCGCAAACATCGACACCTTCTGCCCTAAACACAGACAACCATGCACCTGTCCCACAACCAACATCAACAACACTTTTGGGATGAAATAACTCTATGATGTGTGGGACCATAGCTCTTGCCGAAGAGAGCGATCCCTTTTCAATTTGTTCAAAAAAAGTTTTATCGTAGTGAGGGGGATTATGCTCTCTCATACTTCCTTTGAAGTTTAATGATAGAACCATTCTTAAATCGAATAAGCTCAAAATTATGACATGCCTCAAAAAATTTACACACCCCGAAAAGTACTTGATCTGCCCACCTCCCTATCCCATCATGCAAAAAAATTGCTCCATCGCTACTGATAATTTTTTCAACCGCCCGAAGATCCGACAAAACTGCATCTGCGACATGAAGCGCGTCGATAAAGACAAAATCAAATTTAATATTTGCAATTAAAAATTCGGGAAGGTGCTTAACCAAACCTCCGACCTTACTATACGCGGAATCGTAATCAAGACATCCTTCATAAAAATGAATATTCTTACGATTAAAATATGCATCCTTAATGATTCGAGCAACATCATGGCTCTTGACATTTGGGATTTCAACATTCTGAATCCCGTCGACAGCTTCAATTTCGTCTCTGAGTAAAAGATTTGGATCTACTGAATAAATATGCTGGTTGTCATCTATCAACTGAGCAAAAAGAAATGTTGAAACTCCAAGAAACGTACCGAGCTCCAAAATATACGATGGTCGAGATCGATTAATTTGATGAGCAAGGATACTAAAATCATCTATTGTAATTGACCATCTCTCATGGATAGTTCTGTCAATCCCATAGTTGTCGTAAAGAGGCAGTATTCTATTATAGTAATCTGACAGTTCGTATAGCTTAGTCATCACTCATGTTTTATTAGATAATACCTCATCTGAATGTACGTCTCGTACGATAGCCGCTGACTTTAAGTTCAGGGGGCCTAAAAAATCATTATTATTTTGCATAGTAAACGCAATAGCATCATTATACCAATCTAAAATGGTTTCGCTATACAATGAATGTCGTTGCGCAACTATTGGAGATATGGTGTACGTCCCCTTTCCCAAATTCAAACATTGAGTAAATTCAATCATAAAAAATGTTTCTTTCGCCCTTGGACCAATCTCTGTATTAAGCCAATATGTATTGATACCATATATTTCAATAAATTTATTTCTTAGAATATAGCCGACGTTTAATCCCTCATGGATTTCCTTATTTGCCCGTAAAGTTATCCGCACTATCCCGTGATCACTTGAATGGAAGGAGTCGATGTGAGCATAATTACTATCAAGTATTTCTGTTCGAATAATTTCAACATCCTTATTACCAAATCTCACGTCTCCGTGTGATCTGTTATCGTGCCAAAAATTATGGGCATCAGGATTGCTATTTTTTTCAACGCGTTGTAACTCATTTTTTCGGTATTCACTTTCTCGTTCCTTAATCTGTGCAACATAAGCATTAGAAACTTGATTGACATCTGCTACTTTCTTAATCTTGCCGCCATCGATAAGAATTGCCTCTGTGCATAAATTTCTCAGTATATCTATGTCGTGTCCAACATACAGTATTGTCCTTCCTTCTTTCTGCATCTCTTTTATTTTACGAAAGCATCTTGCCTGGAATAGCGCGTCCCCCACCGCGAGTGCCTCATCAACTAGCAGAATATCGGCATCTACATTCACGGCAACAGCGAATGCAAGTCGAACAACCATGCCAGAGGAATAGGTATAGAGAGGCCTGTCAATAAATTCATGGAGCTCTGAAAAATCGACAATCTCGTCAAAGCGACGATCAATTTCTTCACGTGATAAACTAAGGATGGCTCCGTACATATACACGTTTTCGCATCCTGTAAACTCGTGATGGAAGCCAGAACCAAGCTCTAAAATTGCTGCTATTTTTCCATTCACTTTGAATGTTCCCGCTGTTTGCTGGAGAACACCGGCAAGAATGCTCAACAATGTACTTTTACCTGACCCGTTCTGGCCTATGATTCCAAATGTTGTTCCTTGCGGTACCTCAAAACTAATACCATCCAATGCCATGAAGTCGGTACCCCTCTTAACTCTTCCTCCGGTTGCCATATCAAAAAAACGATCCCTTTGTGATGGATAGTAGGTGAATTTTTTTGAGAGGTTTGTGACTTCAATGGCATTGGGCATAATACGCGGGATCTCTCCCGCACAAGGCGGGCAAGCAACTCTCGCTCGGAATGACAAAAAAACTATAGCAGATCACTAAAATGTCGCTTTGCTTTCTGAAATATACTCAGTGAGGCAAACAAGAATACACATGAAAAAAACGCGGAAGCAAGTAAAATCCAAGCATTGAGCATACTACCATGAAACAGTATTGAACGGTAGAGTGCGAGAATATGGTGCATTGGATTGAGATACACGAAGATACCTAATTTTTGTGGTATTAAATCTATCGTATATGCAATTGGGGTGAGCCAGAACCATACCATAAACAACGAATTCAAGAGTTGTGGAATATCTCGAAAAAAAACGGTGACGGCAGATACAAAGAAAATGCACGCAAGTGTAACCATACCGTGAAGAACTATCACGAGCGGCAAGAGAAAAAGAAACCAAGAAAACCCATTGAGGTACAGAGAAAACAAAACAACGATGGTCATGCTTATGACAAGGGAAACCAACTCCGACAACAACACGGTTATTGGAAATATCTCGGATGGAAAGGCAACTTTTTTTATATAGTTTCTATTGTCCACAATGCACGTCGCGCCACGCGTCACAGTCCTGCTGAAAAATACCCAAGGAAAATATCCCGCACTGAAGTAGAGCGCAAAATCAAGCACCGATGTGCTTGCAGGCATACGTACCTTCACAAAAAAGCCAAAGACCAAAAGGTACACTAAGAATGATGAGAGCGGATGAATCACCGACCAGAAAACACCCATAACCGTTCCCTTGTATCGCGCATTGATGTCACGGCGAACAAAACTCCATATGAGTTCTCGGTAGTGGAGATATTTTTTATATGCTCTAATGATAAACAATTGATCCATACGCTGACAGTGTGCGGTTTATTGAAGAAGCCAGCGCTGGAGAGGGATGTACTGAACGGTGAGTCCGTCATGTACCTCTTCACCCACTTGCTCTTCAGTAATGATTAATCCGCGAGTGAGCTTGAATTCAGCCAGTGCCTTGGTAAGTGATGAGAGTTCCCGTTTCTTTGTTTTTTCATCGCTGATATCCCAACAGACATGGATGAGTTCTGTTACGTCAGTACCATTTTTAATAAGAAAATCAACTTCTCTGTGGTAAGGATCCTTCCAGTGATACAGTTCTGCACCGATACGGTCTGAGAGCCGTCTTTTTAATTCGAGAAATACGATGGTTTCAACGATCCTTCCCATATTACTGCTGAATCGAAATCCCACACTGTTTACGAGCCCTGAATCAACCGCGTACACCTTTCGAGGACTTTTTTCCTGCTCGCGCACTTTATAGGAAAAACGTTTGAGAAAAAAAAGAAGATATGCCGATTCAAAATATCCTGAAAATTTTTCAACGGTATCAGCAGAGAGACCAATTGACCGCCCGGTTCGCGCGAATGTTATGAGTGATCCGCTATTGCTTAAATAAAATTTTGCCAAACTTTTCAGGTGTTCTGGCTTGCGAATACGATACCGGCGAATAAGATCTTTTGTGAGAATGTCGTCGAAATACGTGAGGAGGAGCTTTTGCTTTTCTCGTTCCATGGCGACTTTTGGAAAAGCGCCCCATAATCCTCTTGTACCAAGGTATCCCCAAGTGACACGCCTTTAAAGGCGAGAAATTCCCGAAACGAAAGCGGCAGTACGACCATATCAATATGTCGACCGGTAAGGAGCGTTCCCAATTCAGCGCTCAAGAGTCGAGCATTCGATCCGGTAACAGTTAATGTCGCGCTATCGAGTTCGTGGCGCATACGTACCCATTTTTCCCATTGCGTAACCTCCTGTATCTCATCGAGAAATACAAACAAGCGGCCCTCGGGCCGCATACGCTCCATAAATACTTCAAAAATTTGTTCTAGCAGTAAAACGCTTAGCGCAACAAATCGTGGATCCTCAAAGTTGGCTATCAATATCTGATTTTTCTTGATTCCACGGCATACAAGTTCATCTGCAATTTGGCGCATAAGGTAGGACTTTCCACTGCGCCTTGCTCCGGTAATAACAATAACATTCCCCTGATCAAGCATCTTCCGTGCCTTTGCCAGATACTGCTCTCTCATGATGCCTATGGGGAGATCTTGACTCCAAGCGTTCCAGTCGCTCAGTACTCTAAAAAGCTCATTTTTATCCATTTTCTTATCCATAATCGACAAAATTATATAATTCTACCTATTAGACAGAATGAACTAGATAAAATTATTGTCAAGCTTGCTAGTTACCAAGGTGCCCATAGGTGCTATTTTGTGTATTCAAAACTACAGTCTCGTGCCACCGCACCTCCATCCACCGCCAGAGGGTAGACATACGATCGCCAACCGCCACGGGATGTGGGCAGGCGACCGAGGAAGCTACGATGAAAAATGGGACACAATATTCTCAGTAGTTACACACTTAAAGTTTGCACCAGGATAAGCTGTTTTAAATGAAGTCGGCACGGTACATTTTTCCTTCCACTTGCATTCATAGGCGGAAATATCTATGCCGCTTTTCTCTATCACATCGATCTCAACACCTGCCCGCGTCCTCCAAAACATAATTTCTGGAGGAAAAATTGCCAGTGTGCCTTTTTTCATCAGTTCAGCGACAAAAAAGTTTTCAAAAATCGCTCCCTTGTCGGCTCTTGTATCCATAGGCGATGCAATATCTACAAGCGCATTGCGAACACCCGTATCGAGAAAAAAAACCTTAAATGCTTTTTTAAGTTCAGTTCGTGGATTATTGGAAAAAGAATGTACAATTTTAACAATAAATGATTGCTCTAATAATCTAAGATACCTTTGTATGACAGAACGACTCACCCCGAGATGGGTTGCCAATTCATTGAGCGACACCATTGATCCAATTTGTAACGCAAGCAATTTTACCAGGTCTTCAAATACTCGCGGATTTCTAATTGCCTCAAATGTAAATACATCCTTATAGAGGTACTGCGTTGCAATATTTTTTAGCACTGTTTTTTTATTTTCTAAAGAATTTTCTACTACTACCGCCGGGTATGTCCCGTACAACATATACTGATACAGGGCATCGGGAGTTATATGCTTTGATATGCTAATTTCATAGAGAGAAAGCGGCAACAGTGTAAATTCGAAAATTCTTCCGGTCATTGGTTCATTTATTTTATTTGCCAAATCAAATGACGATGATCCTGTTGCAATAATTTGAACCCCTGGATAGGTATCGTGAAATACTTTTAATATCGTGCCGATATCTTGAATGGTCTGTGCTTCATCAAACACTACTATCTTTTTTCCTGCCAGTAATGGCAATAATATGTCCGGTTTTCCCAATACAAAATGTGCGCGTATATCTGCCAGCTGACAATCATAATACTCGCCTTTTTGTCCGTATGAAGCAATGATTTTTTTTGCCAATGTTGTCTTCCCTGACTGACGAGGACCAAGAATAGACACCATTCTATTTTTAAATAATACAGCTACAATGCGGGCTTCAATCGTACGTTGGAATAGAGGCATATGGATACTACTATAACATATTGCTCATGAAAGAGCAAATTGTAAATATACCCCCGAAATCATTATAAAATAAGTGCTATTGAGCGTACGAAATAAACGGCTCTCGTGAATTATACGCTCTTATCACCGCCCCCCCGTCAACCGCCAAAGGATAGACATACGACCGCCAGCCGCCACGGGATGTGGGCAGGCGGCCGAGTGAGAGATGGCGGAGGATAAAGAAACTCACACGCATCAATTCTTTTGGAACGTACAACGCACGCTTGCCATACGCCTTCACGATGTCTGCCGCTTTCATAAACGTTGGTGGCGCTATATTAAAGGTACGGTATGCGCCGGTTGGCGGCTCATCTATCATAGCATCAAATATCGTCATAAGATCATCTTCTTGAACAAACTGTCGCCCCCAATCCGGATTTGCTATTGGGATATAGGGTATTCGTGCAAGAATGTTTTGCAGGGTCATTCCCCTTTTTGCTTGCGCATATCTTGAACCCGTCACCGATGCAATGCGAAATACTGTCACGTCTGGAGTTCTATCGGCACCATGGATAGTGCACGAAGCTGCGTACTGCACTTCCAGATCACGCTCTGATACTTTCTTTTGAACCCCGTAGAGATATTCATCCTCCCGCAATGGATCACTCTCAACAAATGGCTTTTCCACTAAATTATCGGGGTACGCGCCATATGCGGCGACCGATGAAGGGTAGATGCATTTTTTAACACTGCGCGTATCAAACATAAAGCGGAACACATTTTTTGTCCCGCCCATATTCCATGTGTCGTGAAGCTTTTTTCTAAAATAAAACTCCCGAATCTGCCAGGCGCAATGGATAACGACATCGGGCTTTCGCGACGCAATGAGCTCTTGCCAGCTCTCATCTGACGTATTGGCACGAATCCACAACACCTTCGGGTTGCCTTTGTAACGGGCGGGCATGGGGCTTTTGTCGAGGCAGATAATCTCATCCACATCATCTCGCTGGACGAATCGATCGACCAGCATACCGCCGATATACCCCGATGTGCCGGTGATAAAAAGTTTCATAACGAATGTTGATCAAGCAACCACTCCCATAGCGGCATGAACTGTATAACGCTGCCGTCTTTTTTAATCTCCCGCTTTTCATCCCAGGTAAGTACTGTGAGTTTTTGCACCTTCAATTCACCGCTTGCCTCGACTAATGCCCTTACTTCTCTCTGTTCGACATCAGAATTTATCGATTCGTAACAAACTTGTATAAGCTCCACGACCCCTGTTCCCCTTTTTAGGATAAAATCAACCTCGCGATTATTTCGCGTTTTATAGTAAAACAAATCTCTATTCGGTTTGAATCCTCGTTTCACAAGCTCAGTAAAAACAAGATTTTCCATGAGCTTTCCCTTGTCTGGAGAATGCTGAATTGCTTTGGCGCTTACAAAACCATTATCCACGGCATAGACCTTGCGTGGAGACTTTATGCGCTGCACTGATTTCGGTGAATACCGAAGCAATGAAAATACAAGATACGCTTCTTCTAGGTAGTGTATATACTTTTCCGTAGTAGAGGCACTCTTTAAATTCAAAACCTCGAGCAGCTTGCGTACCGTATACAGACTGGCAAAATTGTTAATTAAATGCCCGCCCAAATTCGCTATTTGGGTCGAAAATTTAACCCTATGCCTTTTAACCACATCTTTGAAAAGCAGAGCATCAAACATCACTTCAAGATAATCATTTGAATTAAGATTACTTATAACAACCTCAGGAAAACCACCATGCAGTAAAAAATCATCCATTAACATCAAAAGCTCTCCTCGTTTTTGTGGCAAAGAAGCGTATTGCGGATCTGGTGTAAATTTTTTTGCCCGAAGAAATTCATCAAAGTTGAATGGCAGTATTTCTATCGGCATATGCCTGCCTGTCAGATGCGTAGCAAGCTCCTGTGAAAGTAACCGAGCATTCGATCCGGTAAGCACCAGATTGTATCCTGCTCTGTGTAAACGATTAACAAACAGCTCCCAATTCGGAAGGTTCTGTATTTCATCAAAAAGAATCGTCTTTATCTGTCCGTAGGCGGCATGCAATTCTTTCATAAGTTCGTTGGGAGCTATACCACCCATACTGGATACTACTTCATCATCAAAATTGAAGTACATAAACGGCCGATCCCTCAAAAGCACAAGAGAAAAAACAGACTTTCCCGCTCGTCTGGGGCCCAGAACCACTTTTATTAGACTTGAATCCAACCATTCTTTGGCAAATGGCTCTTTGGTTCGTACTATATACTGAAGAGAGAGAAGTTGCTCTTTTTGCAGTTTTTGATCAGAAACTATGTTTTTAAGCATACTATTTTACTTATACTGGACAGAATAGGTATTTTTTGTCCAATACACATATTATACTGGACAAAATTAAAGTGTCAACAGACTATGGACTACCAAGAAAAGTCAAAACCTACATCTTTGATAATTTGTGGGATATTTTCGCTCATATCAGTCGTTTGTTTCTAAATGCTATCCCAGAAGCAGTCTTCAAATATTTTTCGAAATCTAGAGCATTCTTTTTGTCGTTAAATGCACAGTAATAAATCATGTTCCACGGTTTAAATTTATTGGTATGAACAGATTTACCTTTATTATGTTCATCCAACCTTTCTTCGATATTTTCAGAAAAACCAGTATAGAACTGTTTTGGGAAATTAATGCTTTGGATGATGTAAACGAAGAACATGTTTTGTGATTGATGGCTGTGCCATTCGTAGCGCCAGCCGTTTTGAACAGCACGAAGATGATTTATCTACAGCCCTTCTTCGCTAACCGTGCTCTGCCATAGCGGCTCCGCGACGGCGAGAGCTACGAAGGGCATTCTTCGCTGGCGCGAAGAATGGTGGACGGTACTGGGATCGAACCTGCCTACCGGCAGGCAGGCCAGCGACCTGTCCGATGGCCATCGGACCGCTCTGATCTCATCATTTTAGTTAACCTCATGGGCGTTAGAGGACTCGAACCTCTGACCTCACCGATGTGAACGGTGCGCTCTAACCAGCTGAGCTAAACGCCCCTCTTGTTCGCACGATAATAGTATAGTATAGTGAGGACAATGAGCTGTCAATAAAATCATACCATGGTTATTTGCACTATTTAGCGTCAAGTATTGGTATGTTCTTTTGTTTTTATGCACAAATTCGACATCAACCTCCTCAAAGACAATCAAGAGATTCCGGCATACCAAACCTATCGATCACCGGCCTCTGCTCTCCTTTTTTCTTTCAGCATTTTTTTTCTCCTGCTTGGCGGCACGGCGGCTTTTTCGTATCAAAATTCTCAAGACACCGACTCTCCCCTTGCGCGAACATGGAATTCGCTCCTCAAAATACCGCCCCTGAAAGGATTCGCAGAAAATGCGAACGCCGACATGGGGTCGACCGACGATCGGATTAACGTCCTTCTTATGGGAATCGGCGGAGGTAATCACGAGGGTGCGGAGCTCACCGATACCATTATTTTGGCAAGCATCAGACCCTCTTCCGGCACCGTTGCCCTCTTCTCACTCCCCCGCGACCTTCTGGTGAATATCGAAGGATACGGATGGAGAAAAATAAATAACGCCAACGCCTTTGGTGAAATGGCAGCGACCGGCAGCGGCGCGGAGCTTGCCCGAAAAACACTCGCAGAAACATTTGATATCCCTATCCACTACTATCTGCGTATCGACTTCAAGGCGTTTGTCGACGTGGTCAACATTCTTGGCGGGGTAACGGTGACCGTTGATCAGCCATTCACCGACTACACCTATCCGACGCTCGATAAAAAAGTACAAACGGTTTCCTTTGAGACGGGGAGACAAACAATGGATGGCGAACGTGCGCTTATGTTCGCGCGATCTCGCCACAGTATGAATAATAACGAGGGGTCCGACTTTGCTCGCAGTCATCGACAACAAAAAATACTCCTTGCGTTAAAGGAAAAACTTTTCTCCTCGACACTTCTCTTCCGCCCGCAAAAAATCGCGGAGATTATCTCGTCCCTGCACCGAAATATCGCAACGAACCTTGAGACCTGGCAAATACTTACACTCGGTGCAACACTGAAAAAAGTCGACTCGAAGTCGATTATTTCAACGGTTTTTGACGACGGAGAGGGCGGCTATCTTGTGTCGGGAACAAGTCCTGAAGGGGCGTATGTCCTTCAACCCCGAACCGGATCATTTCTCGCAATGCAGGAAAAAGTAAAAAATATTTTTAATGAAGTGCCGGTAGAGTCCGATCATACTATTGGTGATGGCGCGCAGGTCGTGATAAAAAACGGTACACTCATCGACGGTGTCGCGGGGAAAGCCGCATCGCTTATCAAAAACTATGCCTTTGTTATAAACGGCGTAGGCAACGCGCATAATCGCGACTACAAAAAAACAGTCATCTACGATCTTACGGGGGGTAAAAAAAATCGTCCGCTTGATTTTCTTAAAAAAACATTCGGTGCGGAGAGCATTTACGATCCATATTCAGTCGAACTGACAGACCTTACTTCCGAAGGAAATGGCGGCGCCGACTTTCTTGTTCTTCTCGGAGACCAGCTCCCCGCGGCTTTAACGACAAGCCCTACTTCACCAGCGGAAACAACTCCTCCCGTTCAATAATTGGGAGGGAAAAAATTCCACTCTTCTTCTCACGCGACCCAACTATCCAGAGGGTCGTTTCTTTTGTGTCGGTAAACACCGTTGTAATCGAATCAAATGACGCGAGAAGGATGTCTGCCGACGTCGCGTCTGTGACTCGCAGATCGCGGATATGAATATTCTTATCGGCTGACACCGTGAGAAGAAATGGAACTGTCGTGAATGGCAGTACCTGTGAGAGCGGCTCACTCTGCCGAGTCACCAACGCTCGCGTATAGTGGTCGTTTGAGAACTCATGATTCCATATCTCAAAATCATTGTAGGTAAAAAAATGGCGGTCGGAGAGGAATGCGAGATCACTTGAATCGGTTACGTTCTGGAAGACAGGCCGCTCTGCAAACCTGTCGAACAGATAGAGCGAGGCGTATGCGTCCTGCAGGATAATAAGACCGTTCTGACTTCCCTGTATCTTCGTTACGGGAGGGGTGAAGGCACTCTTTCGAAGTTGCTTCCCCGTCCGCGGGTCAAAAAAAGTGATTGACGGATGTGCTGCACTTCCACTCAGAAAAACAAGTTCGTTGTCAACAAGAAAGTCGATGATATTCGCCTGCGCGACCAACGGGATGAATGTTTTTACTCCCTCATCGAAAAGTGAAATACCCCCTGTATCACGACTATAGAGCACATCATCGTCTTTTGCCCACCGAAATTCGAGAGATTGTTTTTTTGTTTCTTTTATCGAAAGAACAGCGACCCCCTGCTCGATGATGTGCCATCCATCAGCATTCTTCAAAACGAGTCGTGTACCCGACGGCGCCGAATCCAAGGTAACGATCGGAGTCGGCGAATCATACACACGCGTTACTTCGCTCGTTCTATTATTAAAAAAGTGTACTGCCCTGCCATCATCAAAAATAATGCCATCCGCTACCCTCTGCAACGCCCGTATATGCGCCTGAGGGCTGATAAGAAGGGGTACATCATCCCGAATGAGGATAATGTCGTTTTTGATCGTCGTACGCCCAGGAAACACGCTGAGTGTGCCAATCCAATCGTGGAATCCGGGTCGCGATAGTGTCACGCGGTACTGCCCGGAAAAAAGGTATGGAATGGTGGCCGGGCTTGTCGCCTGTTCTCCAGACCACTGCTGCACCGATGGTGCACCATCCAATGTAATTGCAGCTCCTTTAGGTTCTGTTTCGATAAGCAGTTGTCCCGTCTTTTCCACGACATTTTTTCCAATGTGATACCGATACCCATTTGCATACAGTAATAATACAGCTGCTGACAGAAAAAAAGCGATGAGAAAAAACACAAAGATGCAACGGCGGAGGGTTCTATTCATACGATTAATCTTGGCGAAGTTGTTGCTTAATATGGCTCTTCGCCAGATGCGTTTTTGCAAACTTCAGCCAGTCGACGCTTGGCTTCTTCCGATTCTTCTCTATGAGAATTTCCACGACATCGCCGCTTTTCAATGCAGAATCGAGCGGAACCATTATGTCGTTAATCTTCGATCCAGAGCACTTTCGTCCGACATCGCTATGGATTTGGTAGGCGAAATCAACCGGTGTCGCGCCCTCGGGCAGATTAATGACATCGCCTTTGGGGGTAAATACAAAAATCCTATTGCGAAAAATATCGAGTCGGAGGGCGCTGAGATACTCCTCATCGTTCCCCTCTCCGCCGCTTTGCAGTTTCAAAATCTCCTGAACCCAATCCAAATTTTTGGCCGACGAACGTTTTGCCTGCTTGCCCGACTCAGTATAGTGCCAATGAGCCGCGACACCGGCCTCCGCCTCGTACTGCATCTCAGGGGTACGGAGCTGAAATTCAACAATATAGCCGTCCTCGCAAAACACGGTTGTATGCAGGGATCGATAGTGATTAAGTTTTGGCTGAGCAATATAGTCCTTAATTCTCCCAGGCAACGGCCTCCAGTACTGATGGATAACGCCCAATGCGGCATAGCAATCAGAGATACTTGAGACAATAACTCGCATCGCAACGATATCGTAGATACCATCGATAGAATCAAATCCGTGGGCGATCATTTTTTGATACGTGCTATACAGACGCTTGACGCGGCTCGAGATGGACTGCGCAGGAATATGCGCGTCATCAAGATGCGTTTTTAACACCTGAGCAACAGTGGAAAGATACTGCTCTTTCTTTTCGAGATACGGATCGATTTCAGCTCGCAATTTTTTATACTCTTCCGGATAGATATATGGAAATGCTCTATCTTCGAGCTCACCACGCAGATAAGCGATTCCCAGACGATCCGCGATCGGGGCATAGATCTCAAGCACCTCGCGCGCTATTCTCTTCTGCTTATCGGGCGGGAGGATATAGAGCGTCTCAAGATTGTGAATACGGCCGGCAAATTTTATGACGATAATGCGGACATCTTGGGCGATACTGATAAACATCTTCCGGAGATTTTCAACGTAGCGCTCCACTCCCCGATACTTTACATTGCCAAGCTTGCTCACCCCTTCGACCAACGCTCCGACCTCTTCGCCAAAATTCTTTCGTATATCTTCAAATGAAACATCTGTCATGTCGGGCACCTCATGGAGAAGCGACGCGATAATCGTTGGCTGATCTGCTTTGAGATTTGCGAGGTAAAAAGCCGTTCTCAGGGGGTGTTTTATGTATTCCTCGCCTGTCTTACGTGCCTGCCCCTTGTGAGCTTGTTCGGCAAAATCATAAGCAAGCCGAATAAGATCGATATCGGCTGATGTATTATATTCTCTGACTGATTGTTCTAATTCTTCAATCGTCATTTTGTATCTCCCCTCGCACACCATCGTAACAGAAATCAGCGTTTTTGTCCCCCCCCCCCTGTCAGGGTCGACCCCTTGACGCAAGACAGGATTGCGCGTTACACTATATCTACTTACTGATTTCGCAAACGCATGAAAAAATACTTGTGCCCACCCTGTGGCTATATCTACGATGAGGAAAAGGGCGACCCCGATGGTGGCCTTGCTCCCGGAACACTTTTCAAGGACATTCCCGACGATTGGATGTGCCCTATTTGCGGTGCGGCAAAAGCGATTTTTGAACTTTTTGAAGAAGACGGGGGTAGAGGGTTTAGCGGTTAGCATATAGCTGCGAACCCTAAACGCTCTACGCTATACCCTTTACATTTATAACTATTAGACGAACTATTCTATGAATCAGCAAGTATGCGAAAACCTTACCCCCGTGATTGGTCAGCCGATCCCCGATCTATCGTTCGAAGTATTTCAGAATGAGGAGATAAAAAAGGTAAAACTTTCCGACTACGAGGGAAAGTGGCTCGTCCTTTTTTTCTACCCTGCCGACTTTACCTTTATCTGTCCAACCGAGCTTGAGGAGCTGGCAGACACCTATCCTGAATTTACCGCTCTTGGCGCCGAAGTAATCAGTGTCAGTACCGACACGGTCTTTACGCATAAAGCATGGCACGACAACTCACCGGCAATTAAAAAGATTACTTATCCAATGGCGGCAGATCCCACCGCAGCACTGTCGGAATCCTTTGGAACCTACATCCCCCATGAGGGGCTCTCCTTGCGTGGCACCTTCATCATCAATCCCGATGGCGTACTCAAAGCATACGAAGTGCACGATAATAGCATTGGCAGAAGCGCAAAGGAATTGCTCAGAAAAATAAAAGCGGCGCAGTTCGTTTCGCAAAACCCCGGACAGGTCTGCCCTGCATCGTGGGAACCGGGACAGGCAACGCTGAAACCGGGACTTGATCTGGTCGGGAAACTTTAATTTCCAGCGTATAGCGTTAAGCGTTTAGGGTATAGGGTCATTCACTAAACGCTAACCGCTACACCCTAAACGCTATTCAACTATGTACGAAGCAAAAAACTTTGACCATCTTCTCGGCACACCGGGATTTTCCGACACCATGCTCAAAAACCATTTTGCACTCTACGAAGGGTATGTGAAAAACAGTAATACGTTTCTTGAATTACTTTCAAAAAATGACGTTAGCAAACCCGAATACGCTGAACTCCACAGACGCTTTGGATGGGAGTGGAATGGCATGCGACTTCATGAATTGTATTTCGAAAACATGACAAAGGATACCAAAGATTTTCCTGCGAGCATGTTAAAACAAAAAATTGAATCAGTGTATGGTAGTGTCGATAGCTGGGAAAAAAAATTTGTTGGCGCTGGAGCAAAGCGCGGCATTGGTTGGGTTATTCTCGCATATGACAGACAGACAGACGATCTCTTCACTCTATGGATTAATGAACATGATGGTGGGCACTTTGCTGGCACAACCCCCCTCCTCGTGATGGACGTCTTTGAACACGCCTATATCACCGACTACGGCATCAAACGCGCCGACTACATTGAGGCGTTCATGAAAACCATCGATTGGTCTGTTGTCGAACAACGCTTTCAAGCATAACCATACTATAAAAAAACCGCGATATTCGCGGTTTTTTTTATTTTCTTTCTTATACTCTATTCAACGCTCGGCGAAGGTTCCACGTTCGGATTTTCCGGCTTGGTCCAGGATACAAAGTCGCAGTCGGGGTATTTGTTACAGCCGAAGAATGTTTTACCGCGTTTGCTCCGCTTCATCACCACGTCGCCTTGACCACAGGTGGGGCACTTCATGTCGAGTTTTTTGTCTTTGAGATTTCTGATATTTTTGCACTCGGGATATTTAGCACAGCCCAAGAAACTGCCGAAGCGACCACGTTTCATCACCATTGGGCCACCGCACTTCTCACAGGGGTCGACATTCGGCGCTTCTTCTCCTGCGGGCGTTTCTCCTTCTACTGGTTTTGCATTCTTGCACTCAGGAAAGCCGGAACACGCCATAAACTTGCCAAAACGTCCAATGCGAATAATCATGGGCTTGCCGCATTTATCACACACCTGATCGGTCTCCTCGACAGAAATGTTTGTTTTGGATAGCTCTTCTGTTTTCTTGAGTAAATTCTCATGGAATGGAGTATAAAAATCGCGAATCACCGGGACCCATTCTTTTTCCCCTTCGGCGATGGTATCGAGATCGTCTTCCATACGAGCGGTAAATTCGTAGTCGACTATGTTTGGAAAATGTTCGACTAATAAGTCATTAACGAGAAATGCTATCTCGGTCGGTTTGAGTTTCCCCTCCTCGCGCTGGACATAGTTGCGATCGATAATGGTGCTTATTGTTGGCGCATACGTCGACGGACGTCCGATACCGTGCTCCTCAAGTATTTTTACCAGTGTTGCTTCTGAGTATCGCGCGGGTGGCTTGGTAAAATGCTGCAACGGCTTGAGTTCCTGCAACGAAAGCGTATCGTCCTGCGCGAGCTTCGGTAATGTCCCCTCTTCTATTTCTGTTTCGTATACTTTGAGAAACCCATCAAAGACGCAAACCTGACCCGATGCGCGGAAGATGTGTTCAGACAGACCATCCTTTTTTGGCAGGATATCTACCGTTGTCGATTCAAATTTCGCATCGGGCATTTGCGAACCTACCGCGCGACGCCATATAAGATCGTAGAGACGCCATTGTTGGTCGTTAAGAAACGTGCGAACACTGTCCGGCGTTCGTACAACCGATGTGGGGCGAATCGCTTCATGCGCCTCTTGGGCACCTTTTGACTTTGTTTTGTACGTTCGCGCACCACCTGCATACACACCACCGTACTCTTTGCTGAGAAACTCTTGTGTCTCTTTCAAGAAAACATCGGCCATGGTTACCGAGTCAGTTCTCATATAGGTAATCAAACCTTCTTGTCCGGCGCCCGTATCGACGCCTTCATAGAGCTGCTGGGCGAGCATCATTATCTGCTTTGCCGAAAAATGACACTTACTGTGCCCTGCCTGCTGCAACGTCGATGTGGTGAATGGAACGGGGGCCGATTTCTTCGTATCTTTCACCTGAATGTCTGTAACGCGCCACGATGCCCCCTCAAGCGCGCTAAACACCCTATCCGCATCTTCTTGGGTGGTCAAAGCAAATTTATCAAGCACCTCTCCATTACGTTTGTATAATCGCGCCGTAAAAACAATACCCTCTTTATCGAGGTCGGCCTCTATCGTCCAATATTCTTGGGCGACGAACGCCTGTATTTCCCGTTCGCGCTCCACGATGAGTCGTACGGCAACCGATTGTACGCGACCTGCCGACAATCCCTTAGTTACTTTTTTCCATAAAAACGGTGAGAGTTCGTACCCGACGAGCCGATCGAGAATACGCCGTGCCTGTTGCGCGTCGACCATGTGTTGATCGAGGGTGCGCGGGTGCTCGAGTGCCGCGGCTATGGCGGTTGGGGTAATTTCGTGAAAAACGATCCGTTGCGCCTTTTCTGACGGAACATCGAGCGCAAGCTGCAGATGCCAGGATATTGCTTCTCCTTCTCTGTCTTCATCAGTTGCGAAATAGACGATGTCGGCTTTTGATGCCAATTTTTTCAAATTTGTCACACGAGTTCGCTTGTCTGTCGGGATAATGTACTGCGGTGCAAAATCATGCTCCACATCAACACCGAGCTTGCTCTTTGGCAAATCACGAATGTGTCCAAACGACGACTCGACGACATATTCAGGGCCGAGAAAGCGCGTAATTGTTTTTGCCTTCGTCGGGGATTCGACAATAACAAGATGCTTAGCAACTGATTTGCTGATGCGTGGCGCACGCGGTGCTGATTTTTTTTTCTTTGGTTCGGGCATACGAGAATTAATTTTGAATTTTGAAGCTCGAATTTTGAATCAATTTCAAATAGCAAATGTTTCAAAATTCCTTCATTCATGTTTTAATTCGAAATTCGCAATTCAAAATTAATAATTACCGCGTGCATCATGCGGTTTGTATGTATCTCATCTGACCAACATTTTTTATTATACCCTTCATTTCCATGATTCCCAGTGTACTGTTTATCGTTCGACTGTCAAGCAGCGTCTGCTCGATAATCGTATCGATATGCACGGGATCTTCTTTTAAACAGGCGATAATTTTCGCCTCATCCGGTGAAAAGGAGTTGTGTCTCGAGGGTATCTTCGCGGGTGTGCCATCATCGCCAAACACCCGAAAAATATCTTCCGCACACGTCACGACATGAGCACCAAGTTGGAGTAATCGATGGGTCCCTTTGGTGTTTCTATGGGTAATAGGACCCGGCACCGCAAACACCTCTCTATTTTCATCGAGCGCCATAAAGGCCGTGATGAGTGCTCCGGATTTTTCCGGCGCCTCGATAACAAGCACCCCCTTGCACATTCCCGCGACAATCCTATTTCTCATGGGAAAAAACTGTTTTCTCGGTGATGTCCCGGCCTGCAGCTCAGAAAGAAGGCAGCCACCGGAATCAATGATGGCGTGCGCAAGAGGTCTATTAACCGATGGATAGATACTCATATCATCGATACCGCAGCCAAGCACCGCGTGCGTGACGCCTCCTGCTTCCAGCGTTACTCGATGGACGGTCGTGTCTATTCCGTATGCCAAACCGCTGACCGTCGCGTATCCTGCTCGCACAAGAGGTGGAATAAGCATCTCCACAACACGCTGTCCATACACACTCATGGTGCGCGTTCCAACAATTGCAATGCGCGGCTGACTCTCCGAAGGCAGTGTACCGCGGTAGTACAGAAGTTTAGGAGCATAGGTGATACTCTTCAGAAGTGTTGGATACTGGCTATCATCCTCGCAGAGTTCATGGATTGATGCGTCCATTATCGAATTTCGGTCCCAATCTTCTCTCCGCACAAGACGCGAGAGAGATTACCTTTTTTAAATACGTTAAACACAATCACGGGAATATTATTTTCGTGCGAAAGGGTAATGGCTGTCAAATCCATCACTCGTAAATTTTTTTTCAAAATGTCCTTATACGATATGTGCGTGTAGCGTCGGGCCGTCTTTGATTTTTTTGGATCCTCACTGTAGATACCATCAACGGTGGTACCCTTTACAATAACGTCCGCATCAATTTCTGTTGCGCGGAGTGCCGCGGCCGTATCGGTAGTAAAGTGCGGGCTCCCTATTCCCCCAACACAGATAACAATGCGTCCTTTCTCGAGATGACGGAGTGCCCGTCGGCGAATAAACGGTTCGGCAACTTGACTCATAGGCAATGCCGAGAGGAGACGAGTAGTCAATCCCGCATCCTCGAGTACCGTTTGCAGAGCAACGCCGTTAATAATCGTTGCGAGCATACCCATATAGTCGGCAGATGTTCGATCAATACCGACCGGCTCCACCTCGGCACCTCGCACAAGATTGCCCCCACCAACGACAATGGCAATTTGACACCCGCAGGCCGCCGCCGACTTTATCTCGCCCGCTATATATTCAAGCGGCCCGGCAGCGAACCCGTGCTGACCTTTTCCGGCAAGCGTCTCTCCGGAGAGTTTTAACACAACGCGCTTCCACGATGACTGTTTTGTTTTTTTTTCTTTGCTTGACATAGTGTGTATGCTATGATATTTTTTTTCTTTAGAACTTCAACCTCGTGATTACAATCCTGCTTGTCAGTGACGAAAGTGAAGACGTCCTCCTCGTCAACACTCCTAGTCATAAGTTAAGGCACCGTGAGTTTTCTCATGAACCTTACACTGATAAGTGGGATTCTATTCAAGAGGTTTTTTTGTTGGTCTCTTCGTATTCAAGAAGATCTGTGCATGTTCAAACGTGTCTCGCACCGCGAGGAGCAACCCGTCAACCATTCGCTCTACGCTCTTTTCGTATACTTCTTGCTGACTTTTTGGAATGCGCCGAACCACGTAGTCGGCTGTTTTTTTTTCTGAACCCTCTGGCCGAATACCAAATCGGAACCGTATCATATCTTTTGTTCCCAGGTGGTCGAACATACTTTGAACGCCGTTGTGCCCGGCCGCGCGTTTATTCGTATCGAGTCGCAGTGACCCAAGCGCAATATCACCGTCGTCGTGAACGATCCATAGATCACGGTGTGCCTCACAATCATTCCCGTGATAGCGAAGATATTCCTTTACCGCACTCCCCGATTCATTCATGAACGTTTGTGGCTTGAAGAGCACAATTCGCTCTCGCTCTCCCCTACCATTCTTTGTCCAAAATTCTTCGAGGGTATAGAGTCGGTGCCGCTGCGCGCCGGCGTACTCCATATCTTTTTCACCGTGCATCGTTGCGACGAGAGTATCGACAACGCGAAAACCGACATTGTGCGGCGTTTGCTCGTACTCTTTTCCGGGATTGCCTAATCCAACGATAATTTTCATATCTTCTTTTTCGCGTCGGTTTTTTTGATTGTCCGCTTATCTCGCTCTTCAGTATACAGCCGAAGCGGCGTTCCTTCAAATCCATATCGATCTCTCATGCGATGTTCCATGTACCGAAGATAGGAATAGCTCACCCCGAGTCGCTCGTTGACGGAGAGTAAAAATGTAGGTGGATGCGCACAGCGCTGCAGCATGCTAAAAATAATCGGTTTTTTTCGTCCCCGTACCCATTGGGGCTTTTGATGCGCAAGCGAGTCCTTCAAGAACATGTCGATCTCTTGTTGTGTAAGAAGTCGCGATCGCTGTTCGAGGATGCTCATGACCGAATCAAGAATCTTATTAGTACGTTGCCCAACGAGCGCGGAAATAAATAAGATTGGCACCCATTGCGCGGTCTTAAAATAGTTCCGAAAATAATCCTGATACGCTTTTGCTGATTTTGATGTCTTCTCATCGACCAAATCCCACTTATTCACAACAAGGAGTATGCCTGCACCCGCGTCTCGCGCGATACTCAAGAGTCGACTTTCTTGTTTTGACGGTGTCACCATGCTTTCCAGGACAAGGATAACAACATCGGCCCTCTCGATAGAGCGAATACTCCGTGCAAATCCCTCTCGATCGATCTTCGAAGATATCTTTGATTTGCGCCGCATACCAACCGTATCGATAATGCGCAAAGGAGTCCCATTATAGTTTAGAAGCGTATCTTGCGGTTCTCGCGTGGTATGGTGATGGGGGCTGACAATAACGCGTTCCTGTCCAATAATTTTATTGAGAATCGATGATTTTCCAACATTTGTTCTCCCAACAATTGCTACTCGCACCTCATTCTCCTCATCGAGGGGCCCATCGTTACGCATAGATGGCAATAGTTTCACGACTTCATCGAGAAGATCGCCGGTACCCCTGCCAGTGAGGGCGGAGACATGGTGTGGTTCACCCAGGCCCAGTTTCTGCCACTCGCTCCAATTCTCATTCTCACTGTCTTGTTTTTTGTCTGCTTTGTTGGCAACAAGTAAAATCGGCGCGGTAGTCAATTTGCGAATGCGCTGCAAAAAAAGTTTATCATCGGGACTGAGACCATCGCGCTGGTCGCCGACAAAAAGGATGCAGTCAGCAGTAGTCACAATGCGATAACCGACCTGCTCTACCTGTTGGTCGATATCGGATTGCTCTTGACCGCGCCGTACTGCCCCAGCACTCGGCCTACCAACAAACCCCCCCGTATCGACAAGCGCGAACGTGATACCACGCCACGTACACAGACCGTAATTCACATCGCGTGTCGTGCCCGGCACCGCTGATACCACGGCCTTTTGCTGTTCAAGTAATGTATTGAACAGCGTTGACTTGCCAACGTTCACGCGGCCAACAAGAGCCAGAATTGGATAATTCACAAATTCTGTTGCTCGAAGCGCGGCTTTCTTTTTTGTTTTAGTTGGCATGTGTTGTCTGTGAGGGTTCACTCCTTTCTTCGTACTGTTTTTTATAATAGTTCAAATATTCACCGCTCTTAAGTGGCTTCCACCACGTTTCATGGGTACGGTACCACTCGATCGTTGTGCGCAATCCTTCTTCAAGGGTGACAGAGGGTTTCCATTCAAAATCATTATTTATTTTACTCCAATCGAGGGCATACCGCACATCGTGTCCCGGTCTATCGGTAACAAACTCTATCATATCCTCGCCCTTATCCATCAAACGAAGGATCATTTTTACTGCATCGATGTTTGTGATATCCATACTCATGCCACCAACGCAGTATGTCTCACCCTTTTTTCCCGATTGAAGAACCGCCTCAATAGCACTACAATGATCAGTAACAAACAGCCAATCACGCACCTGGTTACCGGGAGTATACACGGGTACTTTTGTGCCTTCTAAAAGATTGGTTATTGCCAGAGAAAAAAGCTTTTCCGGAAACATGAACGGTCCGTAATTATTACTGCAGTTCGTAATGGTATAGGGCAACCCGTATGTTTCGCCATATGCCCGCACCAGATGGTCAGAAGATGCTTTTGATGCCGAATAGGGTGAACGTGGATCGTACTGGGTCTCTTCATTGAACTTCTCGGCACTTCCAAGAGCAAGAGAGCCAAAAACCTCATCGGTGCTCACGTGGTGGAAATGTTTGATATTGAGCACACGGGCGGCCTCAAGCAAGGTAAATGTTCCCATCACATTGGTGCGCAGAAAAGTACTCGGATCCATAATGGAACGATCGACGTGACTTTCAGCGGCAAAATGCACGACGATATCGATGTCTTGCATTGCCTTGTGCACAGCTTGCGAATCGCAAATATCAGCACGCACAAAACTATACCGTGGATTATTTTCCAAATCGAGGCAATTCTCTTTATTGCCCGCGTACGTCAAAGCATCAAGATTGACAACATCATCATCTGGATGTTTTTCCATCCAGTAGTGAATAAAGTTTGAGCCGATAAACCCGGCACCGCCAGTAACAAGGAGCTTCATAGAATAACTTGTAGGGGTTAGGAATCAGAGTGTTTCCCTAACGCTTCATGTCTACTTAATCGTCCTTCATCATAGCAAAACAGGCGAAAAACACAATCATCGCCCCTGTGCCACCAAAAAGAAGAGCAAAGCTCGATGATGATACCATGGCCTGCCATATCATTATTCCGCTGCCGATACTCAGTAAACAAGTAAAAATCCAGTGAAAAATTGTTGGTTCATTTTCGGCTGTTTCTTCGGGATGTCCAAGAAGAATGGAAAAAATTCCAGCGCCCAAACAGAGCCCGAGCAAGATAGTGAGATTAAAAGCACGGGATACAATGCCCGGTTCAAAGAGATCGATAAGCATTCCCGCCAAATACAGAAACAGCGACGCAAGGAAGAGATCTGCTAGCATCGTTCTGAGCAGTTTATTCATAAAATCGATATTATATTTTTACTTTGACACTGTTGAATAAATCTCAAATTCAAAATCATAAGTTCCAAATAAATCTCAAATCATAAATACAAAACAATCGAAAACTGATCGAACTATTTTGAATTTTAAACATTGTAATTTATTTGTTATTTGAGATTTTGAATTTGGTGCTTAATACTATTGCCCCACGACAATGGTTTGCGCTTTAAATGAAGTGTCATCTCACTGAGTCGTATTTCGCCCGCTCTATTCTTTTCGGTCACAAGCCCGGGGACGGAAAACGCGAATGTATATTTACTATTGTACCGGTTTGCCTTGCTCAGATCAAATGATACGCTCCCTTGCGACCAGATACCGCGGCGCACTATTTTTTCAAAATCTTTTAAGAGAATAGCGGGACTGACTCCATCGTGCTGCTTCATTCCTATCTGCAGAGGAATTGACGTCGTATTATCATATGTAATATCAAATGTTGCTGTATCGTAGGGAACGCTCGTTGTCACATCGAAGTATACGGGGTCCTCAATCATCCGGATATACGATACTCTATCGTCCCCCCGCTCACGGTCTCTCACGCGAGAAACAGGATAGACAAAGCTCACTGATCCTGTCGGGCCATCAAACCAATACTGAATATCTTTCCTCCCGTTGGGTGGCAAGTGATACGAAAAAATTGAACATACAATACCAACGACAGCCATAAAAAGCATGCTTCGCCACACAAGAATCATCCAAAAACTGATTGAATTACTGTTCCGCATTTTTTACAACCCAAAAAAGTCGTTCGTTATTGCCAAATTCAGCCACGTGCTCCCAGTGCAGAGCATACTCGGTAAAATAGTGGTGGCTGATGTACTCGGCGTCTTTCTCGCTCCACAGTCCATAGTAGTAGACCGGTACGCGCTCGACGAGCGGTGAGACCAAATCCTTTTCTGCAAAATCCTTGAAGGACTGTGCACTTTTTCGCTCAGGAAAAAAATTTTTGTCCGAGCGCTCAGAAAAAATAACAGCATCCCCTGGTGTCACCGCTTGAATCTGTCTCGCCCCTTCCTGATAGCGTCCGATATTCTTTGCAACTTCAAGGGTACTGTCGGGAAACTGAAGAAGAACAGCATTGCCGGAGAAATACAGCAAGACAACCACACATGCGGACACACCCGCAAAGCGTGCAAGCCAACCCGATCGCGATTTCAAAAAATACGTAAGAGCGGAGGATGCAAATGGCAGGGTCAAAATGTACATTGGCAACCAATAGCGCACATACGAGTTACCGATTGTCACTGCCTCCGCGCTATTATCGAAAAAAATCCAACTCCCATAAAATGCAGTGAGCCAAAATCCACCAAACAGTGTTGTGGCACTATAGAGAATGAGACGATATCGCCGATGCACAAAACAATCGTAGAGCGCTCGACGAAATACAATAAAAAATCCAAAAACTACGAGCAATGAAAACCACCAAAACATCTGGATGCCGTATTGATAAAAATGAAGAGAGAAAACAGCGGGGTCAAACCCAAAAGGAAAGGCATAGGCGCGTGCTTTTTCCAGCGTCTGACCAATACTTTCCTTCAATTCCGGAATTGCAGAGATGCTAAAATTCCGCAAAAGATCGAGCGTACGGTCCAGCGCTGAAACACTTTCATAGGTTGCCGTAATCTGGTATCCAAACAAGAGTGGGTGCCCATACACCGCTTTATTTAATGAAAAAAATACGCCTAAAGGAATAGTGCATCCTAGAGCGCAACACATGATTAAGAGAAGCGTCCGTCGTCTTACCGCTGCGAGTGCCAGGAGCAATCCTGCGCCAACCACCCACAACACCTCTGAAAAACGAACGGTCAGCGCGGTACCGATGACTATCCCCCCAAGACAAGAAAGCCACAGCTGTTTTTTTTCAAACGCAAGCGTCACGCACAGTGCGCCAATAATCAGAAGATCGACAAACAGTACATTGGGAAGCATCCCTCGACTCGCGTAGTACCAATACGCGGGATGAATAAGCAGCAAGACAGCTGAGAGAGCTGCGACCCTTTGTGAAAAAATTCGCTTGAGCAAAAAATAAAAAGCCAAAGCCGAACAAACCGCTAAAAAAGGAGTAAAAAAAAGAATGGCTCCAACCCCAAGGATTTTTGCCAAGAAGCCATAGAGTATTGTAAGGCCAAGGAATCCAACAGGGACGACCTTGTCTCCTGCTGTTGTCATGCTGCGAGGGTGAACAACGCCCTTGCTTACTGCAAGAAGCGGCTCTTGGTACCCAATCTGTCCGGTTTGCGCAAGCGTACGGGCAAAAAAATAATTTGCTGTTTCATCGGGAGAGTTCAATCGAACCACTCCCCCGCTGACGGACGCAAACGACAAAAAACTGTACACCAAAAAGACAAAAATTGCCCCAGTACCCAGAGCAATGTTACGTACCATGTGTCTACTGCCAAAAACCATACGTTCAGATCAATAAGCACCAAATTTAAAATCTCAAATCACAAATAAATCATAAGCTCAAAATTCAAAAACAAAACAGCATTTTATCGCGTTTTTAATTTATGATTTGGAATTTATTTGGAGCTTGATATTTTGAATTTATGATTTATTCATATTAGGCGCCATGGTATACCATGCTCAATATCCCAAAATAGATACTCGCACCAAGTATAACTGATGCAAGGAGTACCAAGGGGAGATCAAGCCACACAGCCACCATCAAAAGAAAAATGCCAAGTACCTGCAGAATCATCTTAATCTTTCCCCATATATCAGCCTTGATCGTGCCTCCCATTTTTCTCCACAAAAGTGACCCCCCAATAACACTGATTTCAAGAAACATGATTGTAAGAGCCAGTGGCAGTGGAATGTTTTGCAGCACAAGGACAAGGAGAACGGGAACAATCAGTAGTTTATCGGCGAGAGGATCAAACATCATCCCCCACTCGGTGATTTTATTTTGTGTGCGAGCCAAGGCACCGTCGACCGCATCTGTACTTGCCACAAAAAGGAAGAGTGGAATAGCAATGTCGTAGCGTTCATAGACAAGAAGAAAGAGCGTGGGCGCAGTTGCGATAATGCGAAAGAGCGTGATATGATTGGGAGTAATCTGCGAGGGCAACGCCCACAAAAATAACCGGTCAATAAGTCGATCGGTGACTAATACTTTTTCAGCCGGAAAATAGTGTGTATCACGAAAAGAAGGATATCCCATATCTCGCGTGTCTTGCACTGTGTGCATTCGTCATAATGATTGCATTCATTGGTAATGCCTCCTCTTCCCTTGTCGTCCGCATCATCGGCCTGGGGTATTTTCTCGGATGTGGTTTTTTCACCGCTCGAAACCTCTTCCAATCGAGCCGCTGCATCGCGCTCCTGCTTGCCCCACTCGTCAGTATTGTACCGCTTACACTCATCGGAAGTGGCATCTATGTTCTCGGCTCTCTTTCTGAAACGACACTCATCGTTCTCCTGTGGATACCTGTCCTGGTCGCTCATCTGGCAAGTGTTCTTACGACTGCGCTCACACCCGTTCCAAGCGATTTGCGCAAGGCACCGCCATCAATACCGCGCACCCTCTTCCTTGGTCTCTACTGCCCTCTTATCACAGGATTCTTCGGTTTTCTCTTAACGCATCAAACAACCGATTCTGTCTTGGGTCCCTGGGATCATCTCTCTTCTCTCCCGCTTGTACTGTATACTCTTTCCACGATCGTCCTTATTACAGCAGTTGTTCGTGGTGTTGGAGGTGCACTTGGTCTCTGTATTCTGGCCATTCATTTTCTCGCATCTTTTTCGGTTGCATGGATACGATTCCCTTTGGGATTCGGTTTTGATCCGATTCTCCACATGGCAGCCGAGCGCATTGTCGTTATCAACGGCGTCGTAGAGCCAAAAACGTTTTACTATATCGGTCAGTACGTTCTTGTTCCTTTTTTCTCCCGTCTCTTTGCGTTGCCCATTGAGTGGATCCATCAATCGCTCCTTCCACTCATTCTTGCTCTCAGCATTCCCCCATTGGCGTTCTTGGCGCTCCACCATTTTTTTCAGATTAAAAAGGAACAGTGCCTTCTTGTTATCCTCGCATTCCTTGCGGTCCCTTATTCTTATTTTATCATGACAACACCGTGGGGACTTGCGTATGGTACCATACTTTTAGTGATGCTGTCGAGTGCATTGACGTGCGTACGTCCACAGCCACGCTCACTGATTCTTGCCGGCACGTTCGCACTCTTCGCATTATCGCTCCATCCCCTTGCGGGCATACCGGCGTGCCTCTTTGTCGCCCTCCTTTTGACATATTTTGTGAGGGTGCGCGCCGCAAGGATTACTTTCCTTATCGGTGGGGCTTTCTTGGCAGCAACCAGTATTCCCCTCGCTTTTTATATTAACTCCCTCCTCTCTCCTCTACTCCCGATAACGATCAGCATACCGCGGCTCTCAACACTTCTCGATACTCTCACTCGTACCCCTCTCTTTGAAACCCGTTTTTTTCCATTTCTTGATACTGCCTACTTCTTCGCGCGGAATGGATGGATCGCGTTTCTCATCTTTGCGGCTGGTGGCGTGTTCTTGCTTTTTAAGCGCTCTATGTTCGCGGAGAAGAACTCATTTCACCGACATTTTCTTTTTGTTTGCCTTGCTCTCTACGCAGCGCTTCGCTGTGAAGCGCTGCTTACCTCCGGATTTATTCATTTTGAATCACTGGCATCGTTTGAACAGAATGATTATGTGGAGCGGTTAGTATCGATCGCGGATATCTTTCTGTACCCCTTTGTTGCGTATGCTCTGAGTGTTCTTTTCACATCAGTTTTTTTTCAAAAATTTACGCTTATCAGAATAATGGCGCCACTGTTTTTTGCATCTGTCCTAACAGCTACGCTCTATGTATCGTACCCGCGCAACGATGCGTACACCCCTTTTCATGGGCACTCACTTTCATCAACAGACATTGCTGCAGCACGATTTATCGATGAAGATGGTAGTAATAATCGATATATTGCTATAGCAAACCAAGTTGTTGCCTCCGCCTCAATTAAAGAATTTGGATTTAAAACATACTATATGGTCGACCGTAAGGGGAAACCTGAATCGATTTTTTATTACCCTGTTCCCAGTGGCTCACCTCTGGCGCCCCTGTACTATGCGATGCTGGCAAGCCCATCGCGCGATACAATGAATGAAGCGATGAATATGGTCGGCGTCGAGCAGTCGTATTTTGTTGTTCGCGACTACGAACCACGATTCCCCATTATTGTTCGAGACGCAAAAAAAACTGCCGACTCATGGCAGGAAATTGATGGAGGGAAGGCATACGTATTTGTTTACAAATACGATGAAATTACTAATTGACCTAATTTCTAATTCACCTAAAGAATTCCCAAGCACAAAATCCAAAACAGCACAAACGCAAACCTTTTAAATTTGAGATTTGGAATTTTATTAGACCTTAGGTGAATTAGAAATTAGGTGAATTTCCTGAACGTATTTCCTCCCCACAACCGCATACGAATAACGCTCATCAACCCGTTTGCGCGCGGCACCACCCATCGTCTTCGCGTGTTCAGGATCTTCGAGAATTTCGCAGATTTTTTTAGCGAGTGCGTCACTATCATTTGGCTCAACAAGAGTGCCCGTTACTTGGTCGTCAATAACACTCCGTACACCACGTAAATTTGTTGCAATACTTGGCTTGCCGCACGCTCCTGCCTCGATAAGAACGACGCCAAATGCTTCGGTCGAATCGACCGATGGCAATACAACGCACGTTGCACGTCGATAGTACGATGGAAGCTCTTCTCGATTGATTGAACCGACAAAATAGGTGCTGTCCGCGATACCAAGCCGATGTGCGTATTCCTCATATCCAGCCCTGAGATCGCCATCGCCGACAAAAACAAACCGAGTGTGCGGGAAGCGTTGCAGTACCTCGCGTGCGGCAGTGAGCAATACATCGACACCTTTGAAGTAATGCGCGCTGTCCAATCCCCCGACAAAGAGAATGACATCGACGTCTGCCGTGAAGCTGCCCAAATGTCCCGATACTTTTTTTGGCCCCGCGGGCATATAAAGAGACTCATCGACGCTATTGGGAAGTTCAGAGAACTTTTTTCGGTATTTCTTGAAATACCGCGATACCAGCGGTGAGTGCTCGACGTAATCGAACGATGAAACGAATACGACGTCCGATGCTCGAATCATCAAAGGCATCATGATGCGTGTCGTGAGCATGAAAAGAAATTTTCTCAAGGATGTTTTTCCGATCAAATCAAAATGATAAGTCATCACAACGCGCTTCCCAAGGCACCGCCAAAAGAGAGTGGGCAGCTCGAGCCCAATACAGGGATAGTGGGCATGAATGACGGTGAACTGACGTAATTTCCAAAACAATTGTGGAATAAATCCCGCATTGCCGATAGAAAATACGGGCTTGACGCGCTCCACGCTCATACCCGAAATATCCTCCTGAGGGGCGCACGCTCCCCGTATACTCTTGTAATAGGGCGTAAACACCGTGGTGGTGATGCCAGCATCAGCTGCCATTCGCGCGTTATCGAACGCAACTGTACCCGTACCACCACGATAGGGCGGAAAGACGGGAGTCAATATGGCTAGGCGCATAATGGGATTTACGACTTACGTTTTCAAAAGGTCAAATCACAAATTCAAAATATCAAGCTCCAAATAAATCTCAAATCACAAACATAAAACAAAACCGTTTTGAATTTTTAGCTTGTAATTTATTTGATATTTGAGATTTTGAATTTGGTGCTTATTCCTTATATTATCCTCTTTATAACCGACCAATAAGAGCGCGTCAACGGATTTGCAATATAGCGCAAAATCGGATTATCGATATCCTGAAACTCTACCACGTCGCAGAAAAGGTTGACAATATGCTCATCGCGCACCGTTCGTATTTTTTGGGTCTTTCTCCGCTCATCCATACAATAGAGCCAGTTGCGCGGAGATAAAAAGAATCCATAACTCCGGAGCTTTTCTCTTAGCGTGAGCGAACCCCTCTTACGCAAAAGCGTACACATAGCACTATAGGCAACCATACCCACTTCATACAATAAAAACATTGGCGCTATGAGAAACAACGTACGAGCCGAATAATTTTTTATCATCATAATAAGGCGATTGCGCTCCATATAGTAAAATTTCTGTATACTGCGTGAGAATTCATACCGATGGTACACAGTCGAGGAGCAGCTCAGGGCAAGCGTATATCCGGCCAGGCGTAAGCGCCAAGAAATATCCGCATCCTCGTAGTACATAAAAAAGCGCTCATCGATCAGTCCAACATTTTGCAATGCCTTCGCTCGGAAGAGAACGGCAGCGCCGCTGCACGACGCGAGGAGTTTCTGCTCTTGACACGCATACTCGCGGACATTTTTCTGATATCCGTTTGTGTAGCCAAAGCCCAGATAGTGCGTTGCATTTCCGTATGAATTGATGAGTGTCGTATCGGGATACAACAAAATCCGTGGTTGCACCGCGGCGCACTGAGGATTTCGCTGGAGTACATCGAGAAGGGGTTCGAGCCAGTTGGCAGTAAAACGAATATCTTGATTGACCCCCCCTATCGAAGTCGCCCCCTTGCTGAGCGCGTATTCCATGCCCCGACGCGAGCCGCCAGCATATCCCGTATTGAGTCTGTTATGGAGTATTGTTGCGGCAGGATATTCACGTTCAATGATTTCAAGCGTTCCATCTGACGAGCCGTTATCAACGACGACCAAGTGCGCTGCTTTGGGCGTATATTTTTTATAGGTGTCCAAAAAATCACCGATATCCTGTGCACCGTTATAGGTAATGACGATAATGTACACCATATTTTATTCTTCAGATCTTATGTTATTATCGCAAAATTCACCTAATTCATCTAATTGTCTAATTCACCTAATAAAAGGTCAAATTCCAAAACCGAAATAACAGACAGGGAAATACGCGGTGTTTGATATTAGGTATTGGAAATTTTATTAGAAATTAGGTGAATTAGGTGAATTAGAAATTATTCATTTTCTAGTACTCCACATCAATCCGGCCACTCAACGGGTTCAACGTAACCATCTTGTGTTTATCAGAATTTTTTCGCTTGACGTCAAAGAGTACTTTTTGAACCATAATGCCGGCAGGGTGTGACGGGAAATCGGCTCCACCGGAGATGCTGAAGCGAACAGCCGGTGGCTTGGCAGCGATGTCTATCGACGTAACCCGCGCAAGGTAGTTATTATTACCGTCCTTTACGCAAGCTCCACTCACGTCCTTCATACACGTCGAGTTGACCGCAGCTCCATCGTTGAGAATATAGGCAACCGTTATTGTGTCAAGGACGATATCCCCTCGTCGAGCTGCATCGATACTCATGACATCGCCTATCTGTGCATCTGTTACACCGTTACCGTCGGCAGTGGTCCCGTCCCAATGACCGATAACTGGCTTGCCGTCAGCGACGGTCGTATTCATATCGGCAAACATAAGAATACCTTGGGGTGCGGCTGTCGTGATATGGACACCGTAGCTTTTAGCCATGAGGTATTCTTTTGGACCACTCTGTGCGTATGTTTCTATCTGCTGGAGTGCATCACCGATACGCCGCGCGCTCAGCCGTACCAGTTCATTCTTCTCACTTCCAAGAAAACTAATAGTTGTTACCGACATCAGCATAACCATGACCGAAATCGTCACAAGCATTTCGATGAGTGTGAAACCACGGGGGGATTTATGATTTATGATTTTAGATTTAGGATTTAAGAATCGAAAATCGAAAATCGAAAATCGAAAATTTTTGTTCATATTTTTAAAACAAAAAATAACGGCTGACACCATTCATAATCTGCTCACCGTAAAGCAACATAACCGCCGTTGCCCCACATAAAAAGGGGCCAAATGGCATTTCGCTTTTCATTCCCTTTTTTCGTAATGCAAGAAGTATAATCGCAACAGATGCACCGACAATGTAGGCGATAAACAAAGCGACCAACACTTCGGGAAAGCCCAGCATCACCCCCATAAGCGCGCCAAGGCGGATGTCACCCCCGCCAATCCATGCTCCTTTTGAAATAATGTATTGAAACGCGAAGAATCCCCCGCCAATCAGTGCGGCACCGACCATATTCACCCATGGGACGGAAAAAAAACAGACAAATGCCCCCCCATCACAGATGGTAGGCGATGTAAATACAAAAAGATTCAAAACGAATGCCAGTGGCAACGCGGGAAGCGTCACGCTATCGGGGAGCAATCCCCACCGAGCATCGTAGACAAGCAGAACTATGAGGATCGAGAGGAAGACAAGAAGTCGAGCGAATAATAGGTCGGCACTGGCGTGCCGACCAAGAAAGAGTGATTCTATGATGCCGCCGGGAATACCTGCATACACAGCGGTATATGACAACACGAATAGCCCCCCCATTGCAAGTTCTACCAGCGGGTACTGCCACGAGATTTGTTTTTTACAGTAGCGGCACTTTCCTTTGAGTAATGCGAAGCTGAACACGGGGATAAGATCTCCGGCTGACAGCTCGTGCTCGCAATGGACGCACTTCGATCTGCCGCGCATTACTGATTCTGACTTATGGATACGCCAAATCAGCGCGTTCAGAAAACTGCCGATGATGGTGCCGAAGATAAAAATGAAAATGAGTTCAGCCATAGCTATAAAATAACTACTCATGTCATTCCCGAGAAATCGGGAATCCAGAAATATAAGCGCTTCCTCTATCATGGGCGGGATCCCCGATCATGTCGGGGATGACATGCGTATTGTATCACGGCTCGCATAAAAAAAGAACGCCCCGATGTTCTTCGGAGCGTTCTTTTTTTTAATAGATTATTTAATCCTAAGGAGCTGGTGCTGCTGCTGCTTTTACACAATTCGGTACAAGCAATCCACCAGACGTAATACTATTTGGTCCTTTTGTAAGACCAGCCGTACCGGACTCAAGGTCAAAACAAAGTTGATAATCGGCTGTTGTGGCTGGACCATCTCCTTTTTTATTTGCAAGTGAGTAGTTACACACCTTTGACGTACCAACAGTACCCGTATCACAAGCTGCGTCAGTAGATTTTGCTGAAGGATCCTTAAGATTTACATAGTTATTTTTAACCTCATCACCAGGACCAGTGCAAAGACTTGTCTTGGCAAAGGCAGCCGTACAGCCAACCATAGCTTGGTTTGGCGTACCACCTTCTTCGGCCTCCAAAATAACAGCCATCTGCTTGACGTCGGAGATACGTTTTGCGTCGCGCGCTTTTTGTCGGGCTGAGTTAAGAGATGCGACGCCGATGGATGCAAGAATACCGATGATGCCGACCACCACCAGAAGCTCCACCAACGTAAAACCTTTTTTATTCTGCATAGAGTTACGTTTAGATACCTGTTAATAATGAGATAAAGAGTGAATAATCTTATCCACACCTAAATACAGTATAGCACATTTTTAAGGGAAAAACTAGAGGGGCTGTGGATTACTTACTGCACCGACGAAGAGAGATCGAACATCGGCAGAATAATACCCGCGACCAGGAACCCAACCGCGATACCCAAAATAACCATAATAATCGGTTCGATAAGCTTGAGCGCCACCTCGATGAGGCCATTAATCTCTCGCGAATAAAAATCCGTAATCTTCTGCAGTACATCGTCGAGTCGTCCTGTTTGTTCGCCAACAGCGATCATCTGCGTCACCATCGTCGGAATATACTTATTTTTTGCAAAAACCTGAGACATAGGATTCCCCTCCTCCACTTCCTTTATTGTATCGTCGATAAGTTTTTCATAGATCGAGTTGCCGATAACAGAGCGAACGATGCGAAGCCCTTGGGGTATCGTAATACCCCCGACAAGAATCGTATTAAAGGATCGCGAAAAACGAATGAGATAGAGATACTGAAAGAGCTGCCCAAGCACGGGAACCTTGAGCTTAAACTTATCGAGGAAGAGACGACCATAATCCGTATGCATGAGATAGCGAACCGTAAGGACTAAGGCGACCATCACAATAATCACCACCCACCAGTACGATCGAGCAATGACCGTCAGAAGAATAAGAAACTTTGTAATGGGGGGGATCGCCTTCTCCGCGCCGAGCTCGGTAAACATCGCTAGCATCTTTGGCAAGACAAACAACAACATAAATGTCCCGCCAAGCATCATCACGATCATAATAAACCCCGGATAGACAAGCGCGCCAATGACTTTGCTTTGCAACTCGTAGTCCTTTTCTTCTTGATCTGCCAGGTAATTCAAAATTTCCTCGAGTCGTCCCGACGTCTCGCCCGATTTCACCATATTGATAAAATAGGCGCTGAAAAGATTTTCGTATTTTTCCAGTGATATCGACAGCTTCATACCCCCCTCCACATCGGTGACTATTTCTGCCAGGGCCTTTCTGAGTATTGGATTTTCTACCTGAGTAGAAAGAAGCTGGAGCGCCTGGACAAGCGGAACAGCGGCGGAGATTAAAATAGACAACTGACGAAGAAAAATAGCCAGGTCCTTTTTCGTTACCTTCTGAAAGAATTCGGTTATAAGCGCGCCAATATCTCGCTGTTGACTCACCTCTTGGAGCGCAGTAATAAAGAGCTCACGTTCCTGGAGTTGATTGGCGGCACTGGTCTCATTCTCGGCGTCAATAACCCCGGAGACCTCTTCGCCTTGCTTATTTTTCGCTGAATACTTGTATTGCATCTCCTACGAATTACGAATCAGTACGAATATACGAATAGGACGTCTATCTGTGTCTAAGCGGTTTTCTTGAAATGACAAAAAACTCGGCGATGGTCAGCCCAATGATTAAAAACGCGATATTATACCAGGTGAGAAGTCGCATACTTTGCAGGATAAGAAACCCATCTATAAGGATAGCAAAAAAAATGCCCTGGCGGAATGAAATGGCGACTTTCTGAAACACCAGCTCTTGTTTTAAAAGAAGTGTTCGAATAGCAAACCCTGCCAGCGCAAATGATCCGGCGAGCGCAAGCGTAAAAGAAGAATAAAATAAAAAATAACCAATAAGATCGGTTTCGAATGGATTGACATCCCCAATGACGGTAGCCCATGCAAACCAGCATAACGCGGTTGCAATGGCCATGAGAATAAGATAACGAGTGAGGGACATACAAGAATGTAAAACTCAAAAAGCAAAACTTAAAATTATCTGATGCCTTGGTCGGTGAGTACATGCACACCTTTAGGATACAGCATATCGGTTTCAAACATAAACTGAATGGCGAAGTGGGGGCATGCCGCAGACGATGTGCATGGGTCGCTCCCATTGTCGGCAAGGGGGGTATAGGTATAGGTGTCTTTGACTTGCGTTTGAAGTCCC
>OBEQ011346689.1_pt1 | contig 46596 bp, 45 predicted proteins | sample 1670901 | NCBI WGS metagenome assembly OBEQ01 (sample SAMEA104232315, study PRJEB22302) | groundwater metagenome | biome: forest; feature: aquifer; material: groundwater | place: USA | collected 2011-08-07 | depth 5.4 m
CCAGCCGTGGTCCCACACCCGGTTGTTGAGCGCCGTGAACAGGAGCGGCGCCGTCTCCCCCGCCACGCGGGCCAGGTCCAGCAGGATCCCCGTCAGCAGGCCGCGCATCGCGGCCGGCACGACGACGAAAAAGAGTGTTTTCCATTGCGATACCCCCAGGGCGTAAGAGGCCTCCCGGACGGAGGCCGGAACCAGTTTAAGAAATTCCTCGGTACTGCGCACGGCGATCGGGATCATCATGATCCCCAGCGCCACGCCGCCCGCCAGCGCCGAGAAACTCTTCATCGGAAGAACCACCAGCACGTAGGCGAAGATCCCGATGACGATCGAAGGGACCCCGTTGAGCACGTCGGTGGCGTAGCGCACCGCGAATGCCAGTTTACCGTGGCCGATCTCCGCCAGGTAGACGCCGCCGAAGAAGCCGACCGGCACGCCGATCACGCTGGCGAGCAGGAGCAGTTTTCCGGTCCCCACGATGGCGTTCGCCATGCCGCCGCCGGTTTCGCCGACCGGCTTCGGCAGTTTTGTGAAGAAATCCCAGTTCACGGCACTGATGCCGTGGACCGCGATGTAGCCCAGCAGGAAGAAAAGGATCGAGACGGTGACCAGCGCGCAGAGACCGGTCATCCCCAGCGCCATCCAGTTCATCCGGTGCCGGGCGGCCAGCGTCACCCGCGGATCTCCACGGGGCGGGCCAGCTTGTAGAGCATGATCCGGGCCGCGCCGTTGACTAGGACCGTGAGCCCCAGCAGGACCAGCCCGATGCCGACCAGCGAGTGCAGGTAGAGGTCGGAGGTGGCTTCCGCGAACTCATTGGCCAGCACCGCGGCCATCGTGTAGCCAGGTTGGAAGATCGAGGCAACCTCCGGCCGGTTGCCGATGACCATCGTCACCGCCATCGTTTCGCCGAGCGCGCGGGCCAGCGCCAGGAAGACCGACCCGGCGAGGCCGGACCGGGCGTAGGGCAGGATCGCGCGCCAGACCGTCTCCCAGTGGGTGGCTCCCAGCGCCAGCGCCGCTTCCCGCTGGGAACGGGGCACCGTGAGTAGGACTTCTCGGGACACCGTGGTGATGAAGGGGACGATCATCACGGCCAACACGACCCCCGCCGTGAGGATCCCGACCCCGTAAGGGACCAGATGAAGATTCCGCATCAACGGTACCAGCACGAAAACCCCAATGAGCCCATAGATCACGCTGGGGATCGCCGCCAGCAGTTCCACGAGGAAGCCGATCGTTTCCGACAGCTTCGGCGGGGCCAGCTCCGCCAGGAAGATCGCGGTGCCCAAACCCAGCGGCACGGCGAGGACCAGCGCGATGGCAGAGGTGGCCAGCGTGCCGTAGATGAACGGCAGGGCACCGAACTGTTCGGCGACGGGGTCCCACACTTGAGTCCCCAGAAAGCGGAGCCCAAAAGCACGGAAAGCCAGCCTTGAGTTCCAGGCCAGCTCTCCGGCGAGACCGGCGACCAAACCTAGGATCAGGAGGGAGAAACCCAGGCAGGCCCACCGGAACAGACGGTCACCCCGATCAGGGGAGTTTGATCTGGCCAATCGCCTCCTCTTCCAAGCGAACGATCTCCTCCGGCAGAGGGGCGTAACCGAGCGGCTCGGTGTATTTCTGCCCGTCCGAGAGCATCCACTTCAGAAAATTCACCACCGCTTCTCCCTTTTCCCGGTTCTCCTGCTTTTCGTACACCAGCAGCCAGGTGAAAGTCGAGATCGGGTAAGTTTCGGCGCCGGGCGCGTTCACGACGGAGACCCGGAAATCCTTCGGCATCTTCGGCAGGGCCCCTTCGGCAGCCTTCGAGACGCTTCCCGCCGTGCAGTCCACGAATTCTCCCTCTTTGTTCTGCACCCGGCCGTACGCGAGGTCGTTGTGGACCGCATAGCCGAGCTCCAAATAACCGATGCTGTTGGGCGTCTGCTTCACCAGCCCGGCAACCCCCTCGTTCCCCTTGCCGCCCAGGCCGACCGGCCAGTTGACCGCCTTCCCGGTCCCCACACGCGCCTTCCAGTCCAAACTCACGTTGGAGAGGAAATCGGTGAAAACGTACGTGGTGCCGGAGCCGTCGGAGCGGTGCACCACCACGATCGGGGCGTCCGGCAGAGAGGCATCCGGATTGTCTTTGGTGATCGCCGGGTTGTTCCATTTGGAAATTTTCCCAAGGAAGATCCCCGCCAGCGTGGCCTGGCTGAAATTCAGCTTCGGAGAGCCGACCAGGTTATAGGTGGGGACCACCCCTCCCATGACGCTCGGGAAATGGAGCACCTTCCCTTTGGCCTGGCCCATCTCGTCGTTGGTCATCGGGGCATCCGACGCGCCGAAATCTACGGTGCCGGACTGGAGCTGTTTGATGCCGCCGCCGGACCCGATGGACTGGTAGTTGAAATTGATCGCGTCGTTCCGCTTGGCGTACTCGGAGAACCATTTGGAATAGATCGGGTAAGGGAAGGTGGCCCCTGCCCCATTGACCAACAGCATCCTGCCCGCCCACGCGAGGGGGCTCGACAGCACCAGCACCATCGCAGCCAGGAACATCCTTTTCATGCGAAACCTCCGCTTTTCTTTATAAACCACCGGTGTCAATGCCTTGTACTCGAATTGTAAGGTTCGTGTACGGTGAGCGAGTGCTTAGTACTTCAACTGCAGGTCCGCCTGGAACGTGTCCACGGGGTTGTGCGTGCCTTCGATCTGGTCGGTCCGCATATACTTCACGCCGACGCTGGCCCACTTGTTGAGCCCCATCTGCGCGCCCAGGATGTACCCCTTGTGGTTGGTCCCGCCGCCGCCGAAGTCGGAGTCGGTCAGCGCGCCGAACGTGGAATCGGTCTCGACCCGCTTGCGGAAGAGGAACGCCTTCCAGCTCCCGAATTTCTCGGTCACCTTGCCGACTTCCAGCCCGAACGTGTAGGCGCCGTCGTCGTCCACGTTGGTGTCGTCGCCGGGGGAACGGTTGGCCGTGTTGTAGGTGTAATCTCCCAACAGCGCGACCGGCTGGCCGAAGATCGGGGGCGTGGTGAGCTTCCCCTGCGTGCTGATCAGGTCGAAGTCGTCCACGATCCTGCCGGACGAGGTGGTGTTGCCGCCCGGGGAGCCCGTGACGTTGCCCGTCGCGGTCCCCTTGAGGGCGGTGAAATCGTAGTACGTAACGGAGGGCTGGAACCCGACCCCGAACGGCAGGTCGATGTTGGCGCCGCCCTGGCAGCCAAAAACGCCCGGGTCCCCGGAATCGGCGGTAAGCTCGCTGATCTGGAAACCGCCGATGTTAAAGAACGGCCGGACCGGCAAGAACTCCTTGAGCACCGGCAGCGGCTGGGGGTCCTTCCATTGCACCGCCACCCCTTCCGGCGTGACGTCACTGTCCCAGACGATCCCCTCCGGAGTGGTCACGAACGGATTTTCCATCTTTCCACCGATAAAACTTAAGGTCGACAGCAGATTTTCCTTCCCTTTCCAAGGAGTGTACTTGCCGTAGGCCTGGTCCACGAAGATCGCCTTCTTATCGAAGGTGGCCGTGAAGCTCTGGTTCGTGGAGAGCGGATCACCGCTGGCACCTGTCGCTAGGCGAACACCCACCTCCAACGGATCCAGGGGGGTGGCGACAAAGCCAAACCGAAGCCGGAACCTCTCCCGCAGGCGGTCCGTCGCCGGTTCCCGCTTGATCGTTTCATGCCGCAGGCGCAGGTCCCCGCCCCACTTGACCTTGTCCAGCCAAGCGCCGCCGGCCATTTTCTTGGCTGTTTCCTTGGTCTCAATGGCCCTCACTTCCGCGGCCGGCGCGGCTTCCTGCGCCATCTCGTTGCGGACCTCTTGCGCCTCTTCGCTGGTCAAGATCCCTTTCTGGACCAGCTTGTTCAGCAAGGCATCCGTCTCTGAAGCCCAGGCGGGCGCAGGCCCCGCGATCAAAACACCGCCAAGAATGAAAGCCGTAAATCGCACTGCTTGTTTCATCGAATCTCCCCTCCTTCTCTTTCGATGTCATGTTCGGTTCTCTGTTTCTTCACAAACAACAGGTCCACATCCGCCGCGCCCAGGCGGCCGCGGCTGGTCTCGATCAGCTCGCGGGCGGTTCTGCGCAGGGTACTGCGGCAGTACGTCAGGTCCTCTTCCGACCAGCTCCCCTGGCTTTCCAGGTAGTTCAGGAGCGCCTGCAGGGTCTGCAGCTGCGTCCGGATTTCCTGGATCAGTTTCTCTGCCTCATGCATGGTCTCTCTCCTCTTCTTTTTGGATTCGAGGAAAGTGTACGCAAGGCGCGTCAGGGAGTGATGGGCAATCTGTAAGGTTGCTGTAAGTTGCGAAGAGGCGTTACTGAAGCGGAAGGATGAGCGTGAAACGGGACCCGGTGCCGGGGCGGCTCTCGACCTGGACGGATCCCCCGTGCGCCTCGGCGACATGCTTGACGATGGAAAGTCCGAGTCCGGTGCCGCCGCTTTCGCGCGAGCGGCCCTTGTCCACCCGGTAAAACCGCTCGAAGACACGGGGCAGGTCCTCGGCCGGGATCCCGATGCCGGTGTCCTCCACCTCGATGCGGCATTCCCGGCCGTTGATGGAAACTCTCACGATGACGCGGCCTTCGGGCCGGTTGTACTTGACGGCGTTCTCCAGCAGGTTGCCGACCGCCTGGACCAGCTGGCCGCGATCGGCCGGCAGGGACAAATCCGGCGGAACCGGCTCCAGCTCCAGCGACACGCCGCGGGCGCCTGCCTCTTTCTGATGCCGGGCCGTTTCCTCCTGAAAGAAGACCCGCAGAGAGACGGGTTCCCGCTTGAGCCCCTGCCCCGACTCCACCTGCGCCAGCGTGAGCAGGTCTTCCACGAGCCGGTGCAGGCGGCCGGCCTCTTCGGCGACGGATTCCACGAAGGGCTTGCCCCGGTCGGCGTCCTGGAGCGCGCCGCCGAGGAGGGTTTCGACGGCGCCCTGGATCGCGGTCAGCGGAGTTTTTAATTCATGCGAGACGTTGGCGACGAAATCCCGGCGCAGATTTTCGAGGCGCTTCAAGTCGGTGATATCGTGGAAGACCAGCAGGGCGGCCGGACCGGCCGTCGACCGGCACGCATCTCCCCGAACTCGCAGGTGGCGTTCGGAAGGGGAATAGAGCGTGAGATCCTGCGATTGGGGACGGCCCTCGGACCGCACCCGCCCGATCATTTCCCGCAGTACCGGGTGCCGGATCAGGTCACCGGAGCGGGCGCCGGGAGGGACTTCCTTAATATCCAGGATGCTGCGGGCGGCCGGGTTGATCAGCAGGATCTCCCCGCCGGGGCCTTCCACAAGGACCCCCTCGGACATCCCTTCCAGGACCCCTTCCAGCTGACTGCGCTGGGACTCCAGATCGCGGATCTGTGCCTGGAGCTGGGCCGCCATCGAGTTGAGTTTCTTGGAAAGTTGGTCGAGCGATTCCCCGCGGCGGCGAAAGAGTCCGAACAAGCTCATTCCTCGTCGGGCATCCGGAAACGGTACCCGGCGCCCGTGACGGTGAGGATGTGCTTGCCCTCGGGACCCAGCTTCTGCCGCAGTTGGCTGATATGGAGGTCCACGGTCCGGCTCTGGATCTCGGAGGCCTGGTCGTATCCCCAAACCTTCTCCAGCAGGGACTCCCGGGAGAGGATGCGGCCGCGGGCTTCGATCAGGATCTTGAGCAGATCGAACTCCTTGGGGGTCAGCTCGACCGGCTTCCGCTTGGACTTGACCTTGCGCCGGTCCCAGTCCACCTCGATCTGCCATCCTTTCCAGCCGGCCGGTTCCTCCGCGGGTTGGCCGCGGCGCAGGACCGCCTTCACGCGGGCCGCCAGCTCCCGCACGCTGAACGGTTTGGCGACGTAATCGTCCGCCCCCAGCTCCAGTCCGACGACCCGGTCCGCCTCCTGGGTCTTGGCAGTCAACATGATGATTGGGACCCGGGCCGTTTTGGGGTCGGCCTTCAACTGCCTGCAAACCTCCAGTCCATCCACCTTCGGGAGCATGAGGTCCAGGATCACCAGGTCCGGTATTTCTTTGCGGGCCTTCGCCAGCCCCTCCTCCCCGTCCTTAGCGGCGACTACTTGATATCCCTCTCTTTCCAGGTTGTAGGCCACCACTTTGGCGATGTTTTTCTCGTCCTCAACGACGAGGATTTTTGAGCGGGTCATGCGCTCATTGTAAATCAAATCGGGCAGACGGTGTGGCCGAGCTGTTCGGTGAGGCGGACGTGTTCCTGGGGGTCGATGGGGATCTCGATGACACTCGGGACCTTTTGGGCCAGTGCCTCAGCGAGGATACTGCGGAAGTCGCGCGCCGACTCCACGCGCCATCCCCGGGCGCCGAACGACTCGGCAAACTTGACGAAGTCGGGATTGCCGAAGCTGACGCCGAAGGCGCGGCCGAATTTCTTCATCTGCTTGGACTGGATCAGGCCGAACCCGCCGTCGTTGAAGATCAGGATGACCGGGTTGACCTTCAGCCGCACCGCGGTCTCCAGCTCGTGCGAATTCATCAGGAAGCCGCCGTCCCCGCAGACCGCCACGACCGGCCGGGCCGGGTCGATCAGCTTCGCGGCGATGGCGCCCGGCAGGGCGATGCCCATCGAGGCGAACCCGTTCGAGATGATCACCGTGTTCGGCTCGGTCGGCAGAAACATCCGGGCAATCCAAAGCTTGTGCGCGCCGACGTCGCTGATCACCAGGTCATTGCGTCCCAGTTCATTCCGCAGGTCCCGCAGGATCCTCTGCGGCTTGAGGGGAGCGGCGTCCGATTCCGCGAACCGCTCCAGGTCGCTCAGAATGTATTCGCGCAGTTTCCTGGGGAAATCCAACCGCTTGCGCTCACCCACCAGCGGGCGCAGGAGTTCCAGCGTCTCCCGGATGTCGGCCGCGATTTCGACGCTGGGCTGGTACGCCTCATCCACCTCGCTTGTTGTGAAATCAATGTGGACAATCTTTTTGTCCCGCTTCGGGTTCCAGAGAGCCGGCGCGTATTCCACGAAGTCGTAGCCCACCGCGATCACCAGGTCCGCCTGGTCAAAGCCGCAGTTGACGTAGTCGTGGGCCTGGAGGCCGATCGACAACAGTGAAAGCTCGTAATCCCAGGGGACCACCCCCTTGGCCATGAAGGTGTTGGCCACAGGGATACCGGTCGCCTTCGAGAACTTCAGCAGCTCTTCGGAGGCGCGTCCCCGGATCACGCCGTTGCCGGCCAACAGGATCGGCCGGGCGGCCCCCCGGATCAACTCCGCCGCGCTTTGGAGCGACGGCCGGTCCGGAGAGGGACGCCGGGCCCGCTCCGGCTGGAGCGGCTCTCCTTCGGTCTCGGCCGAAGCCACGTCCTCTGGCAGTTCGATGTGGCAGGGTCCCGGCTTCTCGGTCTGGGCGACCTTGAAGGCCTTGCGGACCACCTCTGGGATAACGGAGGGGCGGTTGACCCGGGTGTTCCACTGGGTGACCGTGCGAAGCATCGCGACCACGTCGATCGCCTGGTGGGACTCCTTATGGAGCCGTTCCAGCCCTACCTGGGCCGTGATGGCCACCATCGGGGCCCGGTCCAGGAAAGCGTCGGCCACCCCGGTGACCAGGTTGGTGGCGCCCGGTCCCAAAGTGCTCAGGCAGACGCCGGCTTTTCCGGTGAGGCGGCCGTAGACATCGGCCATGAAGGCGGCCGCCTGTTCGTGGCGGACACCGATGAATCGGATGGGGGATTCGGAGAGGGCATCGAGCAGTTCGAGGTTTTCCTCACCAGCCAGCCCAAAAACGAACTGGACCCCCTCTGCCTCCAGGCAGTGGACGAACAGCGAGGCGGCTTTCACGAGGCGGGCCGGCTACCGTCTCCTGCGGCCGGAATGCCCTTGGGAGGATCTTCGGGGGGAACTCCGGTCGGCCTTTCGGTAATCGAAACGCGGCAGCGTTACGCGGGGCAGCGTCCGGTGGAGCGCTTGCTCGATCTCCTGCACCAGGGATTCCTCTTCCGGGTCCATCAGCGTAAAGGCATCCCCGGTCGCCTCCGCACGGGCGGTCCGCCCGATCCGGTGGACGTAATCGTCGGGACTGTGAGGCACATCAAAGTTGATCACGTGGCTGATCTGCTCGATGTCGATGCCGCGCGCCGCGATGTCGGTGGCCACCATCACCTGGGCGTCCCCCTCACGGAACCGCTCCAGCGCAAACATCCGCTGCTCCTGGGTGCGGTCGCCGTGCAGGACCGACACGTGGACGCCCCGCCGCATCAGGTCGTGGGCCAGCCGATCGGCCGAGCGCTTGGTGCGGGTGAAGACCAGAACCGACTCCATCTCCTTCCCGCGCAGCAGCTCGTCCAGCAGGTCGGTCTTCAGGTGGTTCGGCACCGGATAGATCGCGTGCCGGATGCCGACCGGCGTCGAAGACCGCTGGCCGATCTGGACCGTCACCGGGTCATGTAGGATCTCGCGGGTCAGTCTCAGGATCTCCGGTGGCATCGTCGCGGAGAAGAGCAGGTTCTGCCGCTTCGGGGGAAGCAGGCGCAGGATATTTTCGATGTCCGGCAGGAACCCCATGTCCAACATCCGGTCCGCCTCGTCCAACACGAGCACTTCCAGGTCCACGAAATCGATTCGCCCGGAGTAGATGTGGTCCAGCAACCGGCCCGGCGTGGCGGAGAGGATGTCTACACCTTTTTCCAGCGCCGAGATCTGCGGCGGCATCGGCGCCCCGCCGAAAACGGCCAACCCTTTCAGATGAACGTGGCGAGACAGGGATTTCAGGTGGTCCATGGACTGGTCGGCCAGCTCGCGGGTGGGAGCGATGATCATCGCCCGGACATGCTTGCCGCTTTTGCCCTGCAGCAGCCGGTGCAGGATCGGCAGCACGAAGGCGGCCGTTTTGCCGGTCCCGGTCTGCGCACAGCCGATCAGGTCGCGGCCGGCCAGGATGTGGGGGATTGCCTGCGCCTGGATCGGCGTCGGGCGCAGAAACCCGAGGTCGTGGATCCCCTTGAGCAGATTGGGGTCCAACTGAAGGTCGTCAAACGTCGGCCCCTCTTCCGGCGTGTTCATTCGCCCATTATAGCGCCGGGCTTCAGTTTGATGAGGAATCTCCGGGGGCCGTCTGCAGGGCGACGCGCTCCACGCCGATCCGGCGCATCTCGTCCAGCGCTTTCACCACGATGCCGAAATCGGCCGAGGTATCTCCGCTCAAGATCACTCTCAGCTCCGGGTCCTCGCGGGACATCGTCTCCAGCCGCCGGCGCAGGGCCTCGAACCCCATGGCTTGCTTGTTGAGGTAGACGTTCCCACTGCGGGCGACGGTGATGGTCACCGTGTGGTCCACCGGCTGGGGCCGGCCGGTCGCGGCGGCCGGCAGGCGCACCGGGATGCCTTGGTTCTTCACCATCGAGAGGGACACCATCAGGAAAGACGCCAGCAGGAAGAAGATGACGTCGATCAGCGGAACGATTTCAATTCGCGGACGGCGCTGAGGAGATTCGTAGGGGATTTTCATCGGGGACCCAAAGATGCTCCAGCTCGGTGGCGGCCTGCTCTATCTTCCGTTTTGTTTTTGAAAACGAGGCGTTCAGGATGTTCAGCGGAACCAGGGAAAGGATCGCGATCATCAGCCCAAACGCCGTGGCGATCAACGCCTCGGCGATCCCGCCGGTGATCGCGGCGGAGGCCTCCAACTCCCGGCCTCCCATCATGCCGAACGCCCGCACCATGCCGGTCACGGTCCCCAGCAGGCCCAGCAGGGGCGCCAGCGTCACGATCGTGTCCAGCGTCGGGATCCCCCGGCCGAAGTGCTCCAATTCCTCGGAGGCGGCGCGCACCAGCGCGCCCGACAGGGACCTGCCCCGGTTCATGAGGCCGCGCACCAGCACGCGGACCACCGGGTCCTGACTGCGGCGGCCTTTGGTCAGCGCTTCCTGAATCTCCCCGGCTTCAACGTGGAGCAGGATCTCGCGGACCAGGTCCGGCTGGGCAACCTCAAGGTGGCGCAGGAGGAAGAGCATCCGCTCGATGGCGACGGCGAGAGCCGCCACGGAGGCCGCAAGGAGGGGCCACATGACCGGGCCGCCTTTGAGGAATAGAGAGTACAGGGTCATCGCTTGAGTGGGGAAATCGAGGATCAACTTATCAGATCCGGTCTTTCAAGTAAAGGAGCGGCGGGCCTTCAGACGACGAGGTTGGCGGGGTGGGCGTCCAGGAAACCGCGGATGTTGCCGGCGGTCGTCTCGAGAATCCGCTGGAGCGCCTCCCGGCTGTCGAACGCGATGTGCGGGGTGATCACGACGTTCTCCCGGTGGAGCAGGATGTGGTTCTTGAGCAGGGTGACCAGCCGCTCCTTCGGGAAATCCTTCTCCAACAGCTGGCGCTCTTCCTTCACCAGTTCCTCCCCTTCCAAGACGTCCAGCCCGGCCCCGGCGATCTTCCGCTGGTCCAGCGCCCAGACGAGGGCATCGGTATCCACTAAACCGCCGCGGGCGGTGTTGATCAAGAGCGCTCCCCGCTTCATCCGGGCAAAGGCCTTCCGGTCCATCAGGTGGCGGGCTTCGGCCGAGTAGGGCGTGTGCAGGGTGACGATGTCGGAGCGGCGCAGGAGCTCCGGCAGGTCGACGTATTCGAAGTCCAGCACCTCGCTGAGGAACGGGTTCTTCCGCGTATCGCAGGCCAGCACCTTCATGCCGAATCCCCGGGCCATCTTGATCACGTGCAGGCCGATCTTGCCTGCGCCCACGACGCCGATCGTCTTGCCCTTCAAGTCGAACCCCTGCAGTCCCTCCAGCGAAAAGTCGCCGCGGGCCGTCCGCACGTAGGCCTTATGCAGGTTGCGGGAGAGGGCCAGGATCAGCGCGAAGGTGTGCTCGGCGACCGTGTTCTCGCCGTACGAGGGGACGTTGGCCACCCGGATCTTCCGGGCCCGACAGGCCTTTAAATCAATGTGGTCGAACCCGGTGGACCGGGTGGCGATGAGCCGGGCCTTCTTGAGTTTGGCGATCAGCGGCCGGGTCATCCTGGAATAGATGAAGACCGACAGGATCTCCGCGTCCCGTGCAAAGGAAAACGTTTTTTCCGTCAAGGGCTCCGGCACAAACCGGATCTTAAGCCCCGACGGCTTCAAGGCCTGCGTGAGGAACCTGCGCTCCCAGGGTTCCGTCTCGAAAAAGACCGCTTTCACTTTCCCTCCTTGCTCAGCAGGATGCGGGCGTCCGCCGCGGACGCTCCCCGGCCTTCAGCATAGGCAATCAGCGGGTTGATATCCAGCTCTTCCACCGCTTCCAAATCGACCGCCAACTGGGACACCCTCTCGATGCACTCCATGAGTTTCGGCAAGTCCGCGGGCGGCTGGCCCCGGAATCCCTGCAGGATCCGGAACGCCCGGATCGACTTCACCATCCGTTCCGCTCCCAGCTCCCGCACCGGCGCCAGGCGGAACGCCACGTCCCGGAACACCTCGACGTAGATGCCGCCCAGCCCGAACATGAGCAGTGGGCCGAACTGGCGGTCCCTTTTAAGCCCCAGGATCATCTCGGTGCCGGGCGGGACCATCTTTTGGACCAGCACTCCGTCGAGCCGGGCGTCCGGCCGGCAGCGGCGGACGCCGTCCAGGATCTCGCTGAACGCCTTCTCCGCGGCGGCGGCGTCTTCGATGCCCAGCCGGACGCCGCCTACATCTACCTTGTGCAGAATATCCGGTGAGAGGATCTTCATCGCCAGCGGGAAGCCGGTCCTCTCCGCCGCCGTCCGGATCTTGGCCGGCGTTTTTGCCGTCCCGAACGGAGGCACCGGAAGGCCGTAGGCCTCCAACACCTTGAGCGCCTCGAACTGGTCCAGCGCGGTCCGGCCCTCCCGCCGCGCTTTTTGGATCTGCTCCTCAGCGCCGCGCTGATCCACCTGGAACCTCTTTACCAGGGTGCGCGGCCGCTCGATCCATTCTCGGTACTGGTTCATCTTCGCCAGCGCCCGGACGGCCGCTTCCGGGAACCGGTAATGAGGCACCTGCTCTTCATGGAGGAGCTGTTGTCCGTGGGAGATATCCGTCACCCCCATGAAGCAGGCCAGCACCGGCTTCGAGGTTTTCTTCGCGGCCTCCCCGATCACGCGGGCGATCTCCTTCAGGTCGGTCATTGCCTGAGGCGTCGCCAGCGTGATGAGCCCATCCATGTTGGGATCTTCGAGGACTGCCCCGATCGCCGCCGCGTAGCGGTCGTGCTGGGCGTCGCCGATCAGGTCCACCGGGTTGCGGAGCGAGGCCGTGGGCGGCAGGGCGGCTTTCAATTTCAAGACGGTGTTGGGATCCGGCGCGGGCAGGGTCAGCCCCTGCCGGATGCAGGCGTCGGTCGCCAGGATGCCGGGGCCGCCGGCGTTGGTGACGATCGCCACGCGCCGGCCGGCCGGAAGCGGTTGTTCGGCGAGTGCCCGGCCGTAGTCGAACAGTTCCTCCACCGAGTCCACCCGCAGGACGCCGGCCTGGGCGAAAAGGGCGTCGTACACCTCGTCACTTCCGGCCAGCGAGCCGGTGTGGGAGGAGACTGCCTTGGCCCCTTCCGGCGTGCGGCCGGACTTGATCGCCAGCACCGGCTTGCCGCCGGTCTCGGCGCCGGTCACCTCCCGGGCCACCTCGATGAAGCGGCGGCCGTCGGCCAGGTCCTCGACGTAGAGCAGGATCACTTTCGTTTTCGGGTCGTCCCGCAGGGCAATCAGCAGGTCCGTCTCGTTCAGGCCGGCCTTGTTGCCCATGCTGATGATCTTCGAGAAGCCGATCCCCTCCCCCTTCGCGTACTCCAGTACCGAGGTACAGAGCGCGCCGCTCTGCGACACGAACGCGATCGAGCCGGCCGCCGGCATCTCCTTGGCGAACGTGGCGTTGAGCCGCACCGCCGGGTCGGTGTTCAGGACACCTAAGCAGTTGGGCCCGACCAGCGGCAGTTTATATTTCTGCGCAACCCGCCGGACTTCCTCCTCCAACAGGCGTCCCGGATCCCCCGTCTCTTTGAACCCGGCCGAGATCACCACCGCGCATTTCACTCCCTTCTCGCCGCACTGGTCCAACACCTGGGGGACCAGCGGGGCCTTCACGATCACCACGGCCAGGTCCACCGGGCCGGGGATCGTGGAGACGCTCGGGTAGCACCGCATGCTGGCGACCTCCTCCGCCTGCGGGTTCACGGGGTAGATCGCCCCCTGGAACCCGGCCAGATAGAGGTTCTTCAAAACAGCATGTCCGACGCTCTTCTCATCCCGCGAGGCGCCGATTACCGCCACCGACCGGGGCGAAAATAACGGCCCGATGTTCATGCCTTTATTGTACGTGTTTTTACCTCCCGGTTTTATGACCCCGCTCATAGATTCGGCGGCTCGAAAGAGGTATGCTCAAAAGTGAAAGGGGGACACCCATGAAGATCAAAGAGTGGATCACGCGGGAGATCGTCACGATTCGGCCGGAGGCGTCGGTCAAGGAAGCTTTCGCCCTGCTCAAATCGCTCGGTATCCGCCATTTGCCGGTGGTGAAGGATGGGGCCCTCAAAGGGATCGTCACGGACCGGGACCTGCGGCGGCCCAAGCTCTCGGACGTCTTCAAGAGCTGGCACGAGCTCTACCGCATCGACGATGAGATCCAGGTGGAGGACATCATGGCGAGCCCGGTCCTGACGGTGTCGGAAGACGCCACCATCCAAGAGGCGGCCCAGCAGATGGCGCAAAACCGGATCGGCGCCCTGCCGGTCCTCGATAAGAATGGCAAGCTCGCCGGCATCATCAGCGAATCGGACATCCTCCGGGCCTTTGCCGCCGGAAAGAAATGAACCTCGGCTGACGGGCCTCTCCTCCCGGGAGGCGGCCCGCCGGCTTCAAGCGGAAGGCCGCAACGAACTGCCTTCCGGTAAATCCCGTTCCCCGCTCCGCATCGTCCTCGAGCTTCTCCAGGAGCCGATGATCCTGCTCCTGGGCGCCTGCGCCGCCCTCTATCTTTTCGTCGGGGATTTCCGTGAGGCGCTCCTGCTGGTGGGGTCCGTCGGGTTGATCCTCGGAATCAGCATCGTCCAACAGGGCCGGACCGAGCGAGCGCTGAACGCCCTGCGGGAGCTCTCCAGTCCCCGCGCGTTGGTGCTCCGGGACGGCAAACGGATCCGGATTTTCGGCCGGGATGTGGTCCGGGGGGATTTGATCCTGCTGGTGGAAGGGGACCGGGTCCCGGCCGACGCCCGGGTCCTCTCCTGCGCCTATCTCTCCGTGGACGAATCCCTGCTGACCGGCGAATCCGTGCCGGTGCGAAAGAGCGCGTCGCCGGGACCGGCCCCCCCTCAGCGCCCCGGCGGGGAGGACCTGCCGTTCGTGTTTTCCGGCACCCTGATCGTCCAAGGGGAAGGCGTGGCAGAGGTGCACGCCACCGGCCCCCGGACCGAGATGGGAAAGATCGGGAAATCTCTCCAGACCATCGGGCAGGAGAAGACCCGCCTGCAGGAAGAGGTCGGGCGGATCGTCCGGCTGCTGGCTGTGGTGGGGCTTTCTTTCTGCGGATTGATCGCTGTCCTGTACGGGTTCGCCAGTGGGAATTGGCTGAAGGGTTTCCTGGCGGGGCTTACACTGGCCATCTCGCTGGTCCCGGAAGAGTTCCCTATCGTGCTGACCGTTTTCCTGGCACTGGGGGCATGGCGCATCTCCCGCCGGGGCGTGCTGACACGAAGGATGCCGGCCATCGAGATGCTCGGTGCGGCCACCGTCCTCTGCACTGACAAGACCGGCACGCTGACGCTCAACCGGATGCGCGTCCAGCGGTTGATGAAAGAGGGCTGCTCTTTGGAAATCCCGCCGGATGGAGAAGCGGCTTCCCTGCCGGAGCCGTGGCATGAGCTGGCCCACTGCGCGGTCCTGGCCAGCCACCCCGAACCGTTCGATCCGATGGAGCTGGCGATCCACGCGCTGGCGGAGAGGGTCCCCTCCCCCGGCGGATGGAAACTGCTCCGCCGCTATCCCCTTTCCAAAGAATGGATGGCGATGAGCCAGGTGTGGCAAACCCCGCGAGGTCCGCTCGCGGCGGTGAAAGGGGCTCCTGAAGCGATCGCCGCGCTCTGCCGGCTGGACCCGGCTCAGCGCGAGGGGTTATTGGAATCCGCCCATGCCCTGGCACGGGATGGGCTCCGGGTCTTGGGTGTCGCTCAGGCGCGGGGCCTGCCGGCGGGTCCCCTGCCGGACCGGCAGGAGGAATTCCCCTTTTCATTGCTGGGGCTGGTCGGTCTCTCGGACCCGGTCCGCCCCTCCGCCCCCAAAGCGATCCAGGAATGCCGGCGGGCCGGCATCCGGGTCGTGATGATCACCGGTGATTATCCGGAGACCGCCCGACAGATCGGCCGGCAGATCGGGCTGGAACCGCTGGACCGGGTGTTGACCGGCCCAGAGCTGGACGGCTTGGACGACGCGGCGTTCCGGGACCGGGTGCGGGAGGTCAACATTTACGCCCGGATCGTCCCGGAGCAAAAGCTCCGCCTGGTCAACGCGCTGAAATCCGGCGGGGAGATCGTCGCGATGACCGGAGACGGGGTGAACGACGCACCGGCGCTCAAAGCGGCCCACATCGGCATCGCGATGGGTGGGCGGGGAACCGACGTTGCCCGGGAGGCCGCTTCGCTGGTCCTGCTGAACGATGATTTTTCATCGATCGTCCGGGCGATCCGGCTGGGCCGGCGGGTGTTCGACAACCTGGGCAAGGCGATGGAGTACCTCTTCGCGATCCACATCCCGATCGCCGGCATGGCGCTGATCCCGGTTCTGCTCAGGGGGCCGCTGGTCCTTCTGCCGGTGCACATCGTCTTCCTGGAGATCATCATCGACCCGGCCTGCTCGATCGTTTTCGAAGCGGAGAAAGAGGAGCCGGATGTGATGACCCGCCCTCCCCGGGACCCGCGGGAGCCGCTCTTCACCCGGCAGCTCGTGGTCTCCAGCATCCGGCAGGGAGTGCTCGCGTGGGGGGCGGCGTTGACGGTTTACCTGGCCGGGCTGGGACTGGGCAGGACGGAGTGGGAAATCCGGGCAATGACGTTCACCACGATGATCCTCGCGAACCTGGCCCTCATCCTGGTGAACCGGTCCCGGTCCGGCGATCCGTTCGCGACCCTGCGCTCGCCTAATCCGGCTCTTTGGTGGGTCGTGGGGGGAACGCTGTTGGTGCTGGGGCTGGTTCTCTTCGTTCCCGCCCTGCGGGAACTGTTTCAGTTCGCCCCGCGGTAGACCTCCAGCTCCTGGACGATCCGCCCCGGGGACTCTTTCCCGCGCAGGGCGTGGATCGCCCGGAGGAGCGGGTACAGCCCGAATTTCTTGACGCGGCTGCGGTGGAGCTTCGGGTCCCGCCGGTCGTTGAGTTTCCTGCCCACGAACTTTTCCAGCCGCTGGAACTCCGCCGGCTCCCTCATGAACCGCTCGTACTGGATCACCAGGAAGGGGCTGCGGGTCTGGCGCAGATACTCCAGGATCGCCCGGTTGTACCCGCACCAGGTCGGCAAAAATTGAAGCAGAGCGGTGAGGAGCTGTTTTCCGGAAATCCTCCGGTAATGCTCCCACGCCTCTTCCGGGGAGCGGTAGACCACGACGATCTTGTGCTCCGGCAGGACGGAGGCCCAGAAATCGTAGACCCGGCAGGTCCGCGGGTCTTTGAACCCCCAGTCGCCGTATTTCCGGGTGCATGCTTCGATGAGCTCCCGCATGCGGGCCTGCTGTTGGGGAGCAAGACCGGCGGGAAGATGGTCCTCTTCCAGACTGAAAGCCCCCTCGGTCCCCAAGAGCTCCTGGTTGACCTGTTTGGTGGATTCCCGCTCCCATTTATTCCCTTTGTCGTAGCCGAGCGAGGGGTCGGCGTTGTCCACCATATTGATTCCGGAATGATGAAGGATCTCCGAAATCAGCGTCGTACCGGACTTGTGCATTCCCAGAACTACATAGATCATGCGTGGCCCCTATTTTATCATCCGAAAAAGGAACGGGGCCGCGGGATCTCCCGCGGCCCCGCCTGCTGCTTTTGTCCGCGAGAGTTTAATTCGCGCGAGTCCGGGTATTGGTCCCTGCCCCTGTTGCCGTGCCGGATTCACGGCTTGATTTCTTGTGTTTCCGCACCGGTGCCGCAGCGGGTTTTTTCCTTTCCACTTTTTTCTCTACCTTTGTTTCCACTGTCGAACTCGTCGTCTCCGCGGCCCAAACTCCGCAAGGAACCGCAACCGCCAAAGCAACCGCAACGCTCAGTAAGAACCGATTCATGGAATCCTCCCTTTGTTTCTATGGGTGAATCGAACGCGTTTAAAAACCGGCTTGGAGCGGATAGATCCATCCGGCGGGAGGAGGGGCGCGCGGGGCATCGGGCCGGAACAAAAAGACGGCGAATGGGGCCGCGTGTCTGTGAAACTTGTAGAAAACCCACAGAAGAACCGGTGAAAAAACACGGACTCCCCCCGGAGGGACGGCTTTAAATTCCACTCCAAGAAGGAGGGCGGTGGGGTCGGCAGAGGGATCGGTCCCGTCGCAAAAAGCCGCTGTCTCCTGCTCGGCAGGACAGGCAGCCCGGTTGGGATCAGACAGCAGAACGCAGGCGCCCGCCGCCAGCGCCAAACCCAGAAAAACCCAGAACCTTTTGGAGTCGGCCATCCGGTCTAACCGAAGAGTTTGAGCAGCAGCATCAAGCCGATGCCGATGCCGATCGCCGCGAGCTGGACCGCCGCCGGCTTGGGCTGGCGTTCCTTATGCAGTTCGGGCACAAGGTCGGAACCCGCGATATAGAGGAAACCGCCGGCGGCCAGCGGGAGGACAACCTCCGGTAAATGTTCCAGCCGGCCCCCCAGCAGGAGGGCCAGGACAGCTCCCGCGATCGCGAGCGTCGCTGTGAGGAAATTCATCCAGAGCGCCCGCCGAGGGGTAAAGCCGGCATGGACCAGCACCCCGAAGTCGCCGAACTCCTGGGGGATCTCATGCAGACAGATGGCCAGCGTGGTCGCCAACCCGATCGGGACGCTCACCAGATAGCTGGCGCCAATCAGCACCCCGTCGATGAAATTGTGGAAGCCGTCGGCCACCAGGTTGATGTAGCCCACCGGATGGATGGGGTGGGAATGCTCGGTCGCGTGGTCGTGATGCCAGAGAAGGAACTTCTCGAGCACGAAGAAGATGATGATCCCAGTCAAGCAATAAAGCGAGGTCGCCAGCTGGGAACGCGTGCGCTCAAACGCCTCCGGCAGGAGATGGATCAGGGCGTCCCCCAGCATGGCCCCCACGGCCAAGCTGACCAGGAAAAAGACCGTCTTCTGCAGGCGCTGGCGGCTGACCACAAGTGTGAATACCCCAATGAAGGAAACCGCGCTGATGGCCACGACGCTGGCGACCGTAAAAATCCAAACCGACATGCTATCAGTATAAGCCTGGCGGAGAGTTATTCATCTGCGGAAACGGCTCACCCTTCCCTTATTATATAATCGTAGCTTGCCCTCACTGCCCTGTGGTGTAACGGTAGCACAGCAGATTCTGGATCTGCTTGTCTAGGTTCGAATCCTAGCGGGGCAGCCATTTATCCGGCCGAAAGGCCCATCGGGGCCTGCCGGCCGGATCATAGGATTGCTCCCTGGGATGAACCTCGCATCAGCGCTCGAATGACCGAGCCGGGCACCGCGCCGCAGGCGTGGTCGGCGAGGGAAATGCCGGAGCAGCGGGAGCTGCAACGGCGACTAGCGGGGCAGCCACTTTAAATTCTTATGTTCTGGCCTCTCTTTTTTTCTGCATGTGCCGCTGGATTCATCGGCGCGCTGGATGGGATCGGAGGAGGGCTCGTGCTCACCCCGATCCTAATCCTGCTGGGCGTGGACATCCGGGAAGCCATCGCGATCAGCGCCGTGTCCGTCGTGGCCATCTCCAACAGCGCGGCCCCCGTTTTCCTGCGCCGCCATCTTCCCAATCTCAAAGCGGTTGTCTTCCTCGAATTGTTTGCCGTCCTGGGGGCCCTGCTGGGAGGCGTCCTCGCGGGGATCTCCAGCCGCCGCTGGCTGTTCTTCTTCTGCGCTTCCTTGCTGCTTATCTCCTGGGTAGCCCTGTGGCGGAAGTGGTGGGGCGCTCCGACCTTCCCATCGCCCGAACCGACCTCCCCCTTCAAGGGCTCCGCGCTGGCAGGAAGCTACTACGACCCGGACAGCGGAAGAACCCTTCACTATGAAGGCCGGCACCCTCGTCTGGGCAGTTTGTGCATGTTCGGAGTGGGGTTGATCGGTGGAATGCTGGGAGGAGGCGGCGGTATCTTCATCGTGCTGGCCTTGGAACTCGTGATGGGTTTCCCGACCAAGGTGGCGCTGACCATGAGCAACCTGATGATGGGGGTGATCGCGCTGGCCAGCTTGAGCGCCTATCTGGAGGTGGGGACGATCCATACCGGACGGATGATCCCGGTGGTGCTGGGAGCTTTCCCCGGAGCGTTCCTGGGAGCCAAGATGCTGTGGAGGATGAAAAGCCAGTGGGTCCGCACCCTATTTCTCTGCGTGCTGTTCGCCCTCTTCCTGCGGATGGTGTTGACCGGGTTTCAAACGCAATGAAAAACGTGGCCCGCGTGAAATGGCTGTCCCGGCTGGACATGGAACCCCTGCTGAGCGCGATCCTGGGAGGAGGAATGCTGTTCAGCATTGGCTTGCTGCTGTCGGGCCTCCTGCTCCACCGCGCCTCCGGCACAGCGGAGGTTGAATACGGGATCCACGCGATCAGTCTGCCCCGTCTCATCCAAGGAGACTTGCGCCGTTTCGGTTCACCCGACTTCCTGTCCCACCTGATGGTCGACCTCGGGTTCGCGGCGCTGCTGATCACCCCCTACGCGCGGCTGGCCGTCACCTCCCTCTACCTGTGTCTCCTCAAGAACCGCTGGAAGTACGTGGTTTACACAGGGTTCACCCTGTTCCTGCTGGGGGTCATCCTGTTCTCGGACATCGTTCTCTCCTCGGGCATCAGCGGCGCCCTGCGTTGGCATCGGTGAGGGTCCTCCACCTCACTTCTCATTTGAACGTCGGCGGGATCACGCTGTACATCCTCTCGCTGTCCCACCAGCTGAAGGCCATGGGCCACGAAGTGGTCGTCGCCTCCGCCGGAGGCCGCCTCGAAACCCAAGCCCGGTCCCTGGGGCTGACCCATTGGCAGGTCCCGTTAAACACCAGCCAGGAATTCAGCCCGAAGATCCTCCGGAGCATCCGGCAAATCCGCGACCAGCTGCGGGAACAGCCGGTGGATATCCTGCACGCGCACACGCGGGTGGGGCAAGTCGTCGCGGACCAGCTTTCCCGCCAATTGAGGATCCCCTACGTCACGACCTGGCACGGCCTCTATCGGACCCGGCTGGGAAGACGGCTGTATCCCTGCACCGGGCAGACCTGCATGGCGATCAGCGAAGTGGTCCGCGAACACCTGCGGAAGGATTTCCGGGTTCCGGACCGGCGCATCCAGCTGATCTACAACGGCGTCAACGTGGAGCACTATGGGACCGCCCCCGCCGTTGGGGACGTGGAGGCCTACCGGAAACGGTGGGGAATCCCCGCGCGGAAACCGCTGATCGGCGGGATCGGGCGCATGGCGGCCGGCAAGGTGAAGGGATTCGACCTGCTGTTGGCTGCTGCCTGCCTGCTGAAGGATTCGAAGCCTGATCTCCAAATCTTACTAGTCGGAGACGGTCCCCGCCGCCCGTTCCTGGAAGATGTCGCGGAACGGCTGGGCATCCGGGACCGCGTGCATTTCGCGGGCGCGGCCGAAGACATCCGGATCCCGCTGGCACTCATGGATGTCTTCGTCTTTCCATCCCGGTGGCCGGAGGCGTTCGGCCTCACGCTCGTGGAGGCGATGGCAGCCGGGAAACCGGTGGTGGCGACCCGCATCGGCGCGGTCCCGGAGATTGTGCGGGACGGGGTCGACGGCCTCCTGTTCGATCCGGAAGACGCCCAAGCCCTGACCGGAGCCCTTTCCCGGCTGATCGATGACCGGTCCCTGGCCCAGGGCCTTGCCCGCAGCGCGGCGCGGCGGGCAAGAGAACAGTTCTCTGCCCAGCAGATGGCCGCCCGGGTGGACCAGGTCTACCGAGAAACCCTCGGCAGGGGTTAGAATATTCCTCATGAGCCGGCTCAAGAATCCCCGTTTTTTTCTGGTCTACCCGCTGGTCATCGGGATGTTCCTGATGGCCCGGACGACCGAGGCCTCTTTTCGCCTGGGGATTCTCCTTATTTCGCTGGGGGAGACCCTGCGTCTTTGGGCGAATGGCTACATCGGCCACATGAAGACCCGGAGGGTCATCTCGGCCGGGCCCTACCGGCGCATCCGGAACCCGCTTTATCTCGGGAGCTCTCTCATCGGGCTGGGCATCTGCGCGGTGGTCGGATCGCTCTGGTTCGCGCTTGTGGCGATGGGGGTCCTCTTCGTGGTCTACCGCCGGCAGATGCTGTCGGAGGAGAGAGGCCTCCGCCAGGAGCTGGGCGAGGAGTACGAGCGTTACCGCCGGAGCGTACCACGGTACGGGTTCGCGTGGCGCCCCTACCCTTACCCCCAGGGAGAATGGAGCTGGCAGGGAATCGCCGCCAGCAAGGAATGGAAAACGGTCATCTGGGTGACTGTTGTGATGATCGGCTTGTATCTTCGGGAGGAACTCTGGCAGGAGCGGGAACCCTTGTTTACCGCTCGCTTGCCTTGGAAGCATCTGGCTTTGGCGACGGCGGCGATCTTACTGATGGCAACAGACGGGCTGATCGAACTCCGGAGACACTGGAAACCCCGAGGCCAGGCGCCCGGCGCTTAGTTCGGGCAGATCGAGGAAGCCGCCTGGCGCAGGCGGGAAATCGTCCGTTCTTTGCCAGCCACCTGGAGCACGTGGAACAAGCTGGGGCCAACGGAGCGGCCCGTGACGGCAACGCGAGTCGGGTGGATCAGATCGGCGGCCTTGAGCTTCAATTCCCCCGCGAGTTCCCGGCAGGCATGCTCCGCTCCGGCGGCCTCCCACCTCTCCAGTTTTTCGAGCCGGTCGGCGTAAGTCTTTAATCTCGTCCCAACTCCGGGTTGTTTGAGCCGCAAGTTCACCGCCTCTTCATCGAATGGGATTTCCTCGGTGAACAACCCCTGGGTCTGCCGGACGAGGTCCTCGACCGTTTCAGCGCGGGTTTTGTACAGCTCCACCACCTCGGCCAGCCAAGCCCCGTCCCGGACGGCCCATCCCTTTTCCTGGAGTTTCTCCTGCACCAGCGGCAGGAGCACCTCGAGGGAGGCCTTCTGCAGGTATTGGCTGTTCATCCAGAGCAGTTTCTTCAGGTCGAACATGGCGCCGGTCTTGCCGATCCGCTCCAGCGTGAATTCTTTGATGATTTCCTCGGCGGACAACACCTCCCGGTCACCTCCAGGCGACCAGCCCAGCAATGCAAGGTAATTGACCATCCCCTCCGGCAGGATCCCCAGCCCCCGGTATTCGTTCAGGTTGGTCGCTCCGTGCCGCTTGGACAGCCGGGAGCGGTCTTCTCCAAGAATCAGCGGGATGTGCACGTAGACCGGCGGGGTAAGGTTCAGCGCCCGGTGGATCAGGATCTGTTTCGGGGTGTTGGAGATGTGGTCGTCGCCGCGGATCACGTGCGTGATCCCGAGCGCGGAGTCATCCACCACGCAGGCGAAGCTGTAGGTCGGCATGCCGTCGGATTTCATGAGCACCTGGTCCTTGATCTCCAGCGTGTTCACCCGGATCTGCCCGTGCACGACATCCTCAAAGGCGATGATCTCCCCCGGTGCGATCTTGAGCAGGATCGCCTTGCCGTCGGCGTAGGCCTTCCCCTCGGCCATCAGCTGGTCTGCGATTTTCCGGTAGATCCCTTGTTCCGCCCGCTGGCTCTGGGTGATGATCTCCCCTTCCCACTTCAGCCCCAGCCAACGCAGGGATTCCAGGATCTCCTCCAGGAACTCCTTCTTGGAGCGAACGAGGTCCGTGTCCTCGATCCTCAGCAGGAACTGGCCCCCCTCATGCCGCGCGAAGAGCCAATTGAACAGCGCGGTCCGGGCAGAGCCGACATGGAGGAAGCCGGTAGGGCTGGGGGCGAAGCGAACTTTAACGCTCAAGATTTCTCTTCTCCGTCGGCTTCGTAGTCCCCCGAGCCGGTCTCGCGCAGGCGCTGGCGCACCTCGTCGAACAGGCGGGTCTCCATCTTTCCGCCGGAGGATTTGATCAGCACCTCCACCTTCTTGGTGGCCGTGTCGAGCGACTTCTTGCATTCCCGCACGAGGGCCACTCCCTCCTCGAACCGTTTGAGACGCGCTTCCAGCGGCAGGTCCGAACTCTGCAGTTCTTCGACGATCTTCTCGAGCCGCTCAAGCGCCTGCTCGAACGCGGCCCCCTTTGTTTTGGTCGCCATGCTCATTCTCCTTCGATTTCTTCGACGCGGCTGCGGACGTGGCCTTGATGGAGCCGTGTCCGGAGCCGGTCGCCTGGTTTCACCTGTGAAGCTGTTTTCAGAATGCGCCCTTGTTCGTCAAAGGTGATGGAATAGCCCCGCTCCAGCACCGACAGCGGGCTGAGCGCGTGCAGTTGGCCGGCCAGCCCGTTCAGCCGGTCGGCGTCCTGCGAAATCAACTGCTGTACGCGGGCGGTCAATGTCCCCTGCAGGCCGTGCAGGCGCTCCGACTGGTGCAGGAGGAACGCCTGCGGCGAACAGCCGAGCAGATCCCCCTGCAGCAGCTGCAGGCGATGCGCGGCGGAGATCAGCGGCTGATGCAGGCCCTCCGCGAGTCCCTGCTCCAGGTCGCTCACCTGATCTAAAAGATCGCTGAGCCACTCTTCCGGCTGGGCCAAGGCCGGTTCTTCGAGCACCGCGGCGAGCCGGTCGAAGCAGGCGCGGCGCTGGGCCAGCACCATCTCCGCCCCCTTGGTCGGCGTGGGGGCCCGCACGTCAGCCGTCAGGTCGGCGATGCACCAATCCTTCTCATGCCCGACCGCGGAGATGACCGGGAGGCGGGATTGGAAAATGGCCCGGGCGACCTGCTCTTCGTTGAACGCCCAAAGGTCCTCAAGCGACCCACCGCCGCGGCCCACGATCAGCAGGTCCAGCCCGTCCCGGCCATGGCTGCGGCTAGAGGAAGCCGCACCATTTCTAAGCCCTAGGTCATTGAGCTCCCGAATGCCGTGCGCGATTGCTTCGGCGGCGCCGTTCCCCTGCACGCGGGAAGGGTTCAGGACCACCTCCACTTCGCCCCGCAGGATCCTCAGCAGGTCGTCGATCGCCGCTCCCTGCGGCGAGGTGACGATGCCGACCTTCTGCGGGAAAACCGGCAGGGGGCGTTTGCGCTCTTCGGCGAACAGCCCTTCCTTTTCGAGCTTCTCTTTGAGCTGTTCGAACGCCAGCTGGAGCGCCCCCATCCCCTTCGGCTCGATGGAGCGGACGGAGAATTTCACCTCGCCGCGCGGCGCGTAAAATTCCACCCGGCCTGAGCAGACCACCTGGAGCCCGTGCTCCGGCTGGAATTTCATCGCCCGCACGCTCTCCTTCCACATGACGCACTTGAGCGTGGACTGGGAGTCCTTCAGGTCGAACCAGAGATGCCCGCTGGGATAAATCTTCGGGTCGGAGAGCTCCCCCTCCACGTAGACGGAGTAGGCGAACGTCGACTCGAACAGCTGTTTAAGCTGGCGGGTCAGCTCCGAGACGGTGAGGGTGCGGCGGGTTTCGGTGTCGGCCGGGAACGGCTCCGCGACGCGGGAGACCTCTCCCTCGGGAGAGCGCAGGGAGTAATTGCGCATCCTCACGGCTGCGGCTCTCCCAGGAAACCGGAGGATCGCAAGCTTAAGGGGGACCCCACGCCGACGATCAAATGGTCCAGCACCGGGATCCCCAGCAGGCGGCCGGCTTCGGTCAGGCGCCGCGTGAGCTCCAGGTCTTCCCGGCTGGGGGCCGGATCGCCGGAAGGATGATTGTGGGCCAGGATGATGGCCGCGGCATTGGCCGTGATCGCTTCCCGGAATGTCTCGCGCGGGTGGACCACGCTCATGTCGAGCGTGCCGACTGAGACCTCGGCCACCCGGAGGATCCGGTGCCGGGAATCGAGCAGGAGCAGAATGAAATGTTCTTTTTTCCGTCCGGCCAAATAGCGGCGGGCCGCGCGGCCGGCGGCTTCCACGGTCTCCAACGGCCGGCCCCGGGAGGGTTCGCCGGAAAGCTCCGCCCGGCGGCCGATCTCCCGCGCCGCCTTAATCTGGCAGGCCTTCGCCCGGCCGACCCCCCGGACGGAAGCCAACTCCTCCACAGAGGCCTCGGCGATCCCTCCGAGCGATCCGAATTTTGCCAGGAGCTTCTGGGCCGTGACCAGGACCGACTCGCCGGCCGAGCCCCGGCCGAGCAGGCAGGCCAGCAGTTCCGGCGCGGAGAGGGCCTGGGATCCCAACGCGGCCAGCCGTTCCCTCGGCCGCTCGTCCACCGGTAAATCCCGAATGGTCGGAGTGTGTCCGGCCGGGCCTTTACCCCGCGACGGGGAGGCCGGCCCGGGCACCTCGCGAGGCCGAGCGGGCAGGGTGTCCCGAGCAAAGCGAGGGACGAGCGAGGCCGAGCGCGGAGCGAGCGATTCCACGCTGGGGAATCGCAAGCGTTGACCGGCCGGCCTCACTGGCGTGGGGGATGGCCCGGCCGGAAGCTGAGATTCCCAGAGAAGCCGGATGGAGGACGGGAGGTCAATCACCGAACTGCTCCTGCACCCGTTCGATGCTCAGTGCTTTGCCGGTGGCCGGGTCCACCTCGATGATCGCGCCGCACATTTTCACGTTGCCGGTCGCCACGTCGAACCGGTTCGGCATGCCGGTCAGGAACTTCTCCAGCACCGGTTCCACCTGCCGGCCGATCACCGAATCGTACGGTCCGGTCATCCCAAGATCGGTCAGGTAGGCGGTCCCCTTAGGTAAAATCCTCTCGTCGGCGGTCTGGATGTGGGTGTGCGTTCCGACGACGGCGCTTACATGGCCGTCCAAGTACCAGCCCATCACGATCTTTTCCGAGGTGGCCTCGGCATGCATGTCCACCACGATGACCGGCGTCTCCTTGCGCATCTGCTCAATCAGCTCCATGCCGACGCGGAACGGATCGTCCAGCGCGTCCACTCCCATGAAGACCCGGCCGAGCAGGTTGAGCACGCCGACCTTCGTCCCGTTCTTGGCCGTGTAGACGTGCGCACCGAAGCCCGGCGTCACTTTCGGATAGTTGGCCGGCTTCAAGAGGCGCGGTTCGGCCCCCATGTACGCCCCGATCTCCCGGTAGCGCCAGATGTGCTGGCCGCTGGTCAGCATGTCGATGCCCGGCGTGTCAAGGAGGTCTTGCGCGGTCTTGGGCGTGACCCCGGCGCCCCCGGCGATGTTCTCGCAGTTGACCACCACGAAGTCCAGTTTCCGCCGGGCCCGAAGGATCGGCACCAGTGCCTTCACGGCGTCCCGCCCCGGAGAGCCGACCACGTCACCGACGATGAGAATTTTCATTTAATCCGTAATCACCTTTTGCACTGGTTGATCATGTTCTTCGCGCGGCAGGCGCGCCACCACTTGGAAACGGAACGCCAGTCCCACCCGAGGCACTCCAACCGGCACCCGGGAGAGGAACCGGTCGAAGAAGCCCGCTCCCCTTCCCAGCCGGCTGCCCTGGCGGTCGAACGCGACCCCGGGCAGGAGGATCAGGTCAATCCCGCTCAAAGAGATCTCCCGGCTGGAAATCTTCAAGGGATTCGGGATGCCGTAATGGCCTTTGTGGGCCAGGTCGGTCTCAAGATCTTTGATCTGGGCGACCCCCATGCGCCGGCGCGCTTTGTCGGTCACCACCGGCACGAAGACCTTTTTCCCATCGGAAAGGGCCCGCTCCAGGATCCCGCGGGTCTCGACCTCGCCGTCGAAAGCGACGTAGCACAGCACCTGCTTGGCCCGTCGGTAGAGGGGAGTCCTCTGCAGTTTCTGCCCGATCTTCCGGCTCTTGGCCTGCCGGATGGGCTCCGGTTGGCGGCGCAGACGGTCCAGCATACTCCGGCGCAGTCCCTGCTTTTTTGAGGATAACATAATTTAGATGTGGAACGTGAAGCGGTGCTGCATCGGCGAGGCAACCCGGTCGCGCGCCTGGCCGATCAGCGCTTCGAGGGTCGTCGCCTCCAGCGTGGTTTTGACGGCCGACTCCACCTGCCGCCAGACGGTCCCCGCGGGCCCGTCCGCCGGAACGGACCTCCGCTTGGAGGAGGCCGGCGGCTCCAGCGCCTCGAAGACGGCCCGGACCCGGATCTGTTTCGCCGGGCGGCTCAGGCGATAGCCGCCCCGGGGTCCCCGTTCGGCTTCCACCAGCCCGCGCCGCCGAAGGCGGTTGAACAACTGTTCCAGAGAACCGACCGGGATGCCCTGCCGCCGGGCGATCGCCGCGGTGGTGACCGGCCCGGTCCCCTGGTGGACCGCCAGGTCCACGAGCGCTTTCAGCGCGTAGGAAAATCGGTTGGACGGCCGGATCCCCATCAAAATTCCTCAAAATAAGGATCTAAGCTCAGGTACCGCTCGCCGGTGTCCGGCAAAATGACGACCACGGTCTTGCCCTTGCCCAGGCGCGCGGCCACCTTGAGCGCCGCCCAGACAGCCGCCCCCGCCGAGATTCCGGCGAGGATTCCTTCCTCTTTGGCCAGGCGGCGGGCCATCGTGTAGGCGTCCATGTCCTCCACGGTGATCACCTCGTCGATCACCGAGCGGTCCAGCACCTCCGGGACAAACCCGGCCCCGATCCCCTGGATCCGGTGGCTGCCGGCTGCCTTCCCCGAAAGGACCGCCGAGCTGGCCGGCTCGACCGCGACCACCTTGGTCTTCGGGTTCTTTTTCTTGAGCGTTTCTCCCACGCCGGTGATCGTGCCTCCGGTCCCGACGCCGGCCACGAAGGCGTCGATCTCCACGTCCACCGCCCGCAGGATCTCCTGCGCGGTGGTCTGCCGGTGGGTGCGCGGGTTGGCCGGGTTGGAAAACTGAAGGGGCATATACGCCTCCGGCACCGTGGCCGCGATCTCGCGCGCTTTCTTGACGGCGCCGGCCATTCCCTCATGGGCCGGCGTGATCTCCACCTCCGCACCGAACCGCTCGAGCAAACTCACCCGCTCCGTGCTCATCCCCTCCGGCAGGGTCAGGATCAGCCGGTAGCCGCGGATCGCGGCGACCATCGCCAAGCCGATCCCGGTGTTGCCGCTGGTCGGCTCCACGATCGTCCCGCCCGGTTTCAGCAGTCCCCGCTTCTCGGCGTCTTCGACCATCGCGAACGCGATCCGGTCTTTCACCGAGCCGCCCGGGTTGAACGCCTCCAGCTTGGCCGCCACGGAGGCCATCGAAGGGGTGACCACTTTGTTTAGCTCCACCATCGGCGTATCGCCGACCAGCTCCAGGATCGACCGGGCCACCTTCCGTGTCATCGGGTCATCTCCTCCACCGCTTCCGCGTGCGCCAGCAGGGTCTCCTCCACCTCCGGCATCCCGTGCGCCGTCGAGAGGAACCAGGCCTCGTACGGCGACGGCGGCAGGTAGATCCCGCGCGCGAGCATCTTGTGGAAATAGCGGCCGTAGAGGCGGGCATCGGACCGCCGGGCCTGGGCGCCGGTGCGGACCGGCGGCTCGGTGAAAAAGAGCGTCAGCAGGGGGCCTACCTGGTTCACCGTCGCGCGCAGGCCGCCCCTCTGCGCGAACAGCAGGAGGCCGTTGCGCAGCTGCCTCGCCCTCTTCCAAAGGAACTCGTACGTGCCCGGTTTCTGCAGTGCTTTCAGCGTGGCGAGTCCCGCCGCCATCGCGACCGGATGCCCGGAGAGCGTCCCGGCCTGATAGACCGGCCCGGAGGGGGCGACCTGGCTCATCCAGCGCCGGGCGCCGCCGTAGGCGCCGACCGGGAACCCGCCGCCGATCACCTTGCCCAGCACCGTCAGGTCCGGCTGGACGCCGTAAAGGGTCTGCGCTCCACCGTACGCCACGCGGAATCCGGTGATCACTTCGTCGAAGATCAGCAATGCTTTGTACCGGCGGGCCAGCCGGCGCAGTCCCTCGAGGAATCCGGGCGCGGGCGGGATCACGCCGATGTTGGCCATGACCGGCTCCACCAGGATGCAGGCCAGGTCCCTGCCGTGTTTGCGCGCGGCCGCTTCCACCGCGCCCAAATCGTTGAACGGAGCCGTGATCGTGTCGGCCGCGGCGCCGCGCGGCACGCCGGGCGAAGACGGCAGGCCCAGTGTGGCCAGCCCCGACCCGGCCTGCGCGAGCAGAGGATCGGAATGGCCGTGATACGCCCCGTCGAATTTCAGGATCTTAGACCGCCGGGTGACGGCGCGGGCCAAACGGACCGCGCTCATGACCGCCTCGGTGCCGGAGGAGACGAACCGGATCTGCTCGATCGACGGCATCGCTTGGGCGATCTCCCGCGCCAGCGCGGTTTCGCCGGGTGCCGGCGTGCCGAACGTGGTCCCGCGCTCCAGCGCGGCCGACGCGGCCCGCATCACCTGCGGGTGCCGGTGGCCCAGGATCAGGGCACCCCACGAGCCGACGAAATCCAGGTACCGCTTCCCCTCGACGTCCCAGAGGCGCGGCCCCTTCCCCCGGTCCACGAAGAACGGGCGGCCCCCCACGCTCCGGAACGACCGGACCGGCGAGTTCACGCCGCCGACTAAGTACCGCTCGGCCTCTTTCCAGCAGGAGGCGTTCGTCTTCACGCGGCGCACTCCCCCTTTCCAACCTCCAGCTTGAACTCTCCGAAGTCGCCGAGGTCCTCGTACATCTCCTTCGCCTGCTCGAACGGCGGCAGGGTCCGGAACGGGTCCATCTCTTTTTTGAGGCGCTCGGCGCCGGATCGCTCCACCCATTGCCTGAAACCTTCCTTCCCCTGCCTCTCCGCCCGGTACAACTCCAGCAGTTTGCGGGCCGCCTCCGGCACCCGCTTGGCCGGAACCATCCCAAGCCGGTGGCCGAACTGCGCCACTCCTTCCGAGGTGGCGCCGCCCACCATTACCATGTAGGTCGGCACCTGGTGGCCGTTGATCTCGGTGGACGCCCCGTGGAACCCGATGTCGGCGATGTGGTGCTGGCCGCAGGAGTTGGGACAGCCGCTGATCTTGATCGACAAATTCTTCAGCGTTTCGTCCTCCGCGAGCGTCCGCCCGCCGTCGGAGAAGATGTCGCCGAACGACGTCGCGAGCCCCCGCGAATGGGTGATCGCGATCTGGCAGGTGTCCGCGCCCGGACAGCGGGTGACGTCGGAGAGCAGTCCCGCGTCGGCGGAGGCGATCCCCAACTGGACCAGCCCCTCGTAGACGGCCGGAACCGATTCCTCCCGGACCCAGGGCAGGAGCAGGTTCTGCGAGATCACGGTGCGAAGTCGCCCGTCGTTGAACCGGCGCGCCAGTTCCGCCAGCCCGCGCATCTGAGGGACCCCGATGTCCCCCAGCGTGCAGCGGACCTGCACCGCGACGTAGCCCTTCTGTTTTTGCCGGAACAGGTTCGTCTCAGCCCAGCGCTTGTACTCCGGCGTGCTCTGCGCGATCGCCAGCCGCTTCTCGGCCGGCAACGGGGGAGGCGCCTCCTGGTCGTAGATCTTGATCTTCCAGTCAGTCTGTCCGGGACTGGTCATCAGCGTGACCTTGCGCTCCTCGACAAACTGCTTCCGGAACTCCTCGACGCCCCACTTCTTGATCAGGAACTTGATGCGGGCCGTGTTCCGGTTCTTCCGCTCGCCGTACCGGTCGAACAGCCGGATCACCGTTTCGATCGACGGGATCAGCAGATCCTCCGGCGTGAACTCCTCCAGCTCGTGCGGCGCGAACGGCACGGCCCCCAGGCCGCCGCCGACGAACGTGCGGAATCCGCGCACCGGCTTGCCGTCGATCACCTTGATCTTGGCCACCGCGCCAAAATCATGGATCGGCACGCGGGCGTGGTCGGTGGGGCACCCTTCGAACGCGATCTTAAACTTGCGCGGCAGGTTCTGGCAGACCGGGTGGCGCAGGAAGTAGCGGCTCACCGCGTCGGCATAAGGGGTCACGTCGAACAGCTCCTCGCCGGAGATGCCGGCCAGCGGGCAGGAGGAGACGTTGCGCACCGTGTTGCCGCAGGCCTCTCGCGTGGTGAGGCCGCTCTTCGTCAGCAGTTCCAGCGCCTCCGGCACGTTGCCCCGCTTGATCTTGTGCATCTGGATCGCCTGCCGCGTGGTGACGTGCGCCACTTTGGGTGTCGCGAATTTTTCCGCGACCGCGGCGATCGAATCCAGCTGGTCGGCGGAGAGGGCCCCGAACCGGATCTTCACCCGGATCATGTGCTCGTCCATCGTGCCCCGGATGCCGTACACGCCGTTCTCCAGCCGGAACTTCCGGAAATCCTCCAGGTCCAGCTTTTGCTGTTCCAGCCGCAGGATCTCCTGCTCGAAGCGGGAGATCTCCGATTTTTGCGCGTCCGGGTTGATCAGCCCGCTGACCACCCAGTTCTTCCGCTGTCCTTCGCTTTCCATCGAATTCACTCCTTCCCTTTCGTGAGCCACTCCGCCAATTCCTTCGCGTGATAAGTGATGAGGATGTCCGCGCCGGCCCGGCGGACCGCCGCCGTCAGCTCCAGCACCAATCGCCGCTCGTTCACCCAGCCCTTTGCGGCCGCCGCCTTGACCATCGCGTATTCTCCGCTTACCTGGTACGCTGCGGTCGGCCAATGGAACCGCTCCTTGACCCCCTTCAGGATGTCCAGGCACGTGAGGGCCGGCTTCACCATGACGATGTCGGCCCCTTCCCGGATGTCGAGTGCCGTCTCCCGCAGTGCCTCCTCGGCGTTCGGCGGGTCCATCTGGTACCCGAGCCGGTCGCCGGAGCGCGGCGCGGAGCCGGCCGCCTCCCGGAACGGGCCGTACAGCGCCGAGGCGAACTTAGCCGAGTAGCTGAGGACCGGCGTGTGCGCGAACCCCGCTTCATCCAGCCGTGCGCGGATCGCCGCCACTTGGCCGTCCATCATCGCCGAAGGGGCGACCAGATCGGCGCCGGCCCGGGCGTGCGAGACGGCGATCTCCGCCAGGACCGGGAGGGTGGCGTCGTTGTCGACCACGCCGCCCCGCGTGATTCCGCAGTGCCCATGGCTCGTGTACTCGCAGAGGCAGACGTCGGTCACCACCGCGAGATCCGGTGCCGCCTTCTTGATCGCCGGCACTGCTCTCTGGACCACGCCCTCTTCGGCGTGGGCTTGGGCGCCCTGCGAATCCTTGGCCGCGGGGATCCCGAACAGGAGCACCCCGCCGACCCCCAGTTTCTGAAGCTGTTTCGCCTCAGCCGCCGCTTCGGCGATTCCCAGCCGGAAGATCCCCGGCATCGAAGGGATCACCTGCTTTCCTTTCCGGGAAGTCACAAAGAGCGGGGCGATCAATTTCTCCGGCCCCCAAGACCCTTCCCGCACCAGCCGGCGAAGGACCGGGTTCTCCCGGAGCCGCCTCGGCCGCTGGACCGGGAATCCGGAGAGGATGCTCATCCCTTCACCGCCTCCACCACCGCTTCGGCCAATCCCTGAACCGTCCATCCCCGGCTCGGCAGATGGACCCGGCGCACGCCGCCCTTCTTCAGCTCCCGCGCGGTCGCCGGCCCGATCGCCACGACCGCCGCCCCGTTGAACGCCCGGTGGACCGGAAGACCGGCGGTCCGCACCGCCGACAAAAAATTCCGGGCCGTCGAGGCCGAGGTGAAGGTGGCGGCATCCAGGTGGACCAACGCCCGCCGGACCCGGCCGGAAGAGAGTTTCGCCGGGACCGTCCTGTACAAGGCTGCTTCCTCTACCAGGGCCCCACGCCGGCGCAGTCCCTGTGCCAGCGCGTCGCCGATGGCCAGATCGGAGCGGGGGATCAAAATCTTTTTGCCGCGCACCGGGATCTTCTGGAACGCTCTGCGCACGCCGGCGATCGAAAAATCCGGCGGGATCAGCGCCGCCCGGAGTCCCGCCGTCCGCACCGCCTCCTCCGTGCGGGGACCGATCGCGCAGATCTTTGCCCGGATCAACCCTTTCAGGGATCGCCGGGCCAGCCGCTCCAGCCCTTCCACCCCATGACGGCTGTTGAACAGGATCCAGTCGTACTCCGGAAGATTTTTCATCAGCCGGGCCGCCTGCCGCGAGCCGATCCGGGACGGGCGGATCTCGATCGACGGCAGGACCCGGCATTCGGCTCCCAGTTCCGTCAGCCGGCCGGCCAGCCCCGCGCCGTCGGGTGCCGGCCGGGTGACCAGCACCGATTTCCCGGCCAGCGGCCTGCGGGAGATCCCGGCCAGCTGGGCCACTTCCCCAATAATCAAGACCACCGGCGGCCCAAACCCCGGCCGCCGTTTGAGTTCCGCGCCGACCTTGCCGAGCGTGCTGACCAGGACCTCCTGCCGTGGAGTGGAGGCCCACCGGACCAGCGCGACCGGCGTGGAGCCCGGCCGCCCCGCCGCGCGGAGCCGGCGGACAATCCGGGAAAGGGCCGCCCGCCCCATCAGGACCACCAGCGTGTCCGCGCCGCGGGCCAACTCCTTCCAGCGGACCGAGGGGTACTTCCCCGCGGCTCGGTGCCCCGTCACGAACGCGACGCTGGAGCTGAACCGCCGGTCGGTCAACGGGATCCCGAGGGCGGAACAGCAGGCCCAAACAGAACTGACTCCCGGCACCACTTCGTAAGGAACCCCGGCTCTCTCCAGCGCTTCGACCTCCTCACTCATCCTTCCGAACAGCGCCGGATCTCCCCCTTTGAGCCGCACCACCACCGGATGCTGGCGAGCTTTCTCAGCCAGCAGGCGGTTGATCCTACGCTGGCCGCGGCCTTTCTCATCGGCCCCTTTCCCGGCGTAGATCCGCTCGCAGGCAGGCCGGGTTTCCTTCAGCAGTTCCCTGTTCACCAGCCGGTCGTAAATCACACAACCGGCCTTCGCGAGCAGAGCGGCCCCTTTGCGGGTGATCAGCTCCGGATCACCCGGTCCCGCTCCGACCAAGTACACTTTGCCCTTCACGTTTTTTTCCATGTTCCGTAGAGCAAGCGGTCCGCTCCGGCCGCCCGCAGGTGGCTGGCCAGCTCTTTCCCGAGCCGTTCGGCCGCCTTTGCCGGGCCGGCGACGCTCTGCCGGATCGCCTTGAGCCCATCCGGCGAGAGCACGATCCCTTCCATCGAGAGCTTGTTTCCGTCTTGCACGCGGGCCAGCGCTCCGACTGGAACCCGGCAGTTTCCTCCCAACGCTTTGAGGAGCGCCCGCTCCGCCTCCACCTCCTGGCGGGAACCGGGATCCTCCAGCGCGCGGACTTGTTCCGCCACTTCATCGCGGGCCGCGCGGATCTCCACCGCCAGTGCTCCCTGCCCCGGCGCCGGAAGGAACCGGGCCGGATCGAGGAACTCCCCGATCCGCTCCGCGAACCCCAGCCGTTTCAGGCCGGCCGCGGCCAGGATCAGCGCGCCGCATTCTCCGGCATCCAATTTCTTCAGCCGGGTATCCACGTTGCCGCGGACCGGGACCAATTCCAGGTCCCGCCGGATCCGCTGCAGCTGCGACTGCCGCCTCAAAGAGCTCACGCCGACCCGGCTGCCGGGCGGCAGGGCCGCCAGCGACCCACTGTCCCTTAGGACAACCGCGTCCCGCGGGTCTTCCCGCTTGAGCACCGCGCCGATTTCCAGCCCGTCCGGCAGGGAGGTCTCCATGTCCTTCGCCGAATGGACCGCCAGATCCACCCGTTTTTCCAACAAGGCCTCTTCGATCTCTTTGACGAACAACCCCTTCAGCGCGGCGGTTTCCTCCGCGGCTTCCGTGCGGCCCGCCGAGAAATCATCCCCGCTGGTTTTAATCACCACCAGCTCCACCACGGCGCCGGGCCGCGCCCGCTCCAGAAGCTCCTTCACGTGGTTCGCTTGCGCCAGCGCCAACGCGGAGCCGCGCGTGCCGATCTTAAGATTCAATGAGCTCTTCCTCGCTCACGTGGCCGTCCCGGATCCGAAACGCCCGCGCGCTCGGAGCCGCGTCCTTCAGCGTCACCAACAGATAAAAACCGTCGAAGAAATCCTGCACGGCGGTCGCCCGCTCGATGTCCCGGCGGGAAGGGTAGGCCTCGGTCGCGACATGGGAATGGTAGACCGCCAGGTGCTCCAACCCCTCCTGCCGGATCTGTTTCTGCGCTTTCAGCTGGTCGGCCGGGTTCATCTCGTACCAAGTGGGGCTCTCCGCGTCGTTGCGGATCGGGAAAGCATCCGTGATCCGGCCCTCCCCTCCGCCCAAATAGCCGCAGGCCTCGTTCGGGTACTCCTGCCGGCAGTGGGCCGCCATCTCCTCCATCGCCTGCGGGCTGATCTTCAGCACCGTCACGCGGTCCCCCACCGTGCCCGGATCCGGTCCCCCAGCAGGCGGTTGAACAAGAGGCCATCCACTACCATGCCGACCAGCGCGATGATCACCATGTAGGCCAACAGCTGTTCCATGTCGCGCTGTTTGGAAACCTCGCTGATCAGCTGGCCCATGCCGTGGACGGTGTTGATCAGCAGTTCTCCCGCCATCAGGGCCCTCCAACCGAAGGCCCAAGCCAAACGGAGCCCGTCCAGGATCCGGGGGGCGGCGGCCGGGACGATCACGTACCAAAAGATCTTCATCCCGCGGGCCCCCATGGTCCGGGCAGCCCGCAGGAAAAGCGACGGCACTTCCTGCACGCCGGAGCTGGTGTTCTGCATGACGATCCCGGTCGCCCCCAGGATGATGGTGAAAACCACCGCCCGCTGGCTCAACCCGAACAGGAAGATCGCCAGCGGGACCCACGCAGCCCCGGGCATCGCATTGAGCGCGGACGCCAGCGTGCCCAGGATGTCGCCCAGCAGGCGGATGCGGCCGATCATCAAGCCCAGGGAGATCCCGAGCACGGTCACCACCGCGAAGCCGATGCCCATTCTGCCCAACGAGCCGGCCAGCGCGGAGGCGATCCGCGGGTCCCAAAGATCAACCGCAGCCAATGTCAGGATCCTCGTGGCGGAGGGAACGGGGAACACCCAGGACAATCCCTGCCATGCCCCCAGAAAAACGGCCCAGGGGAGAACGTGCTTCTGCACCCACGCGGCGCTTCTCCTCAGGAGCCGGCGGGCCATCTTCAGAGAGCCCCGCCGATGGCCGGCCCGTCGAACAAGGGGCTGGCTTCTCTTTCAATCAAGTAATCGAGGTCTTCCTCCTTGGCCACCTTGGCGATTTCCTCCTGCAGGTGCGTCAAGATCCTCTGTTGGATAACGATCAGGTGAGGATCGCTCTCCCTGCGGGGCCGCGGCAGGTGGATCGCGAACCCCTTGATGATCCGGCCCGGGCGGGCGGAAATCACGACCACCTTGTCCGCCAGCACGGTCGCCTCCCTCACGTTGTGCGTCACGAAGAAGATCGTCTTGCGCGTCTGCTGCCAGATCTCCACCAGCTCCTGCTGAAGCAGCCGGCGCGTCTGCGCGTCCAACGCCGCGAACGGTTCGTCCATCAGGAGGATTTTCGGGTCCATCGCCAGCGCCCGGGCGATCGCCACACGCTGCTTCATGCCGCCTGAAAGTTGGTGTGGGTAGGATTCCGCGAACCGGCTCAAGTGCACCATCTTCAGGTACACGTCCGACCGCCGCCGGCTCTCCGCCGGGGACGCGCCGGCGATCTTCAACCCGAACTCGACGTTCTGCCGGACGTTCAGCCACGGGAACAGCGCCGCCTCCTGGAAGACCACCACCCGGTCGGTGCCGGGGCCGGTGACCGGCGCTCCGCCCACCCAAATCTTGCCGGAGGTCGGCTTGTCGAGCCCGGCAAGCAGGTACAGCAGCGTGCTCTTGCCGCAGCCGGAGGGGCCGACCATGCAGACGAACTCCCCCTCGGCGATCTCGAGGTTGATGTCCTGCAGGACGTCCATCTCCTCGCCGCTGTTCTGGGAAAAGTGTTTGGTCACCCCTTCGACCTTAACCAGCACGGAACGTTTCCTTCAGGATCTCGGCGATCTCCGGCCGGGTCAGCTCCGGCGGAGGGGCTTTGCCGTCGTCCAGCATCTGGCGCACGGCCGCCGCGCTCAAAGAGACCCGATGCGACGCCGGGTGCGCGCAGGTCTTGGAGGTCGCCATCCCATCGCAGGCCCGACAAAAAAAGGCGTTGTCAAAGCAGAGCGGCGCCACGGCCAGCTGTTCGCGGCTGAACCGGCTGAAGACCTCCTGCACGTCGGACAAACCGTGGGGCTTGGCCGACGCCGGCCGGTACCGGCCGAGAATGAAATGACTGCACCCGTAATTCTGCCGCAGGATCGCGTGGAACACCTCCTCCCTCGGGCCGGCGTACCGGCTTACGGCAGGGTTGACCACGAGCAGGGTCCGCTCCCGCGGCAGGTAGGAACTGATCAGCGCTTCGCAGCAGCGCACCCGCAGTTCCGCCGGCAGCTCGCCGTCGGAGCCCGGGCCCATCAGTGGCTGGATCATCAGCCCGTCCGCCAGTTCCAGCGCGCAGCGCAGAAGGTATTCATGCGCTCGGTGGATCGGGTTGCGGGTCTGGAACCCCACCACTCTCTCCCACCCCCGCCGGCGGAACTCCTGCCGGGTCTGGGCCGGCGTCAGGCGATACGGGAAGAAATCCGAGTGCTTCGGCAGATCCAGCACCGAGACCCGCCCGCCGATGTGGTAGGGCCCTTGGGAGAGCACCCGTTTCGCGCCCGGATGCGTGGGGTCGGTCGTCCCGAAGATCAGCTTCGCCTCCACCGCCCGGTTGTACGGGTAGAGCTCCGGCTGATGCAGGACCGCGACCAGCTCCCCCTCGGGACCCCGGAGGGACAGATCCTGCCCCTCCCTCCAGACATCGGCCTCCTGCTGGGAGAGGGCCAGTGTGATCGGCAGCGGCCAGACCGTCCCGTCGGCCAACCGCATCCGGTCCAACACGGCGTCGTAGTCGGCCTCTCCGAGGAAACCTTCCAGCGGCGAGAGCGCTCCGATCGCCATTAGCTCCAAATCGGAGAGCTCCCATTCGTCGAGCGTCACGGCCGAAAGTGTCCTGGCCTGATGGATCAGCCGGTCCCTCTCGGGACCCCGGACCAAGCGCTCGACTAAGCGGCCGCCGTGAGGCGGAATCAGGTCCAACTTACTCCTGCAGGTAGCGGGAGAGGGCTTCCGAGGTGGCCCGCCCGATGACCCCGTCTGCCTTGAGGCCGCTCGCCAGCTGGAACTCCTTCACCGCTTTCTGGGTCTGCGGGCCTTCCTTGCCGTCCACGTTCCCCTTGTAATAGCCGGCCGCCGTCAGCGCCTTCTGCGCCTGCCGGGTCGTCAGCCGCGTCTTCGCCGCGGTCTTGGCGCGGCCCGCCGCCGAGGAGCGCGCCGATCCGGAATCCGCCGGCGGGGCATTCAGCGCTGATTCGTCCACCCGCTGGCTGATCGCGGTCACCTGGGATTCCAGCGCGTCCACGCGCGCCGACAGCGAGTCGGCTTCCTTGGCTTTGGCGCCCGCCGTCGCGCAGCCGGCTCCCGCCAGAACCACCGCCGTCAACATTCCAGCCGCGATCTTTTTATCCATTCTTCTTCGTCTCCTCCTTGTGCTTCGGGTTAACGTGCAGACCGCACTCCTTAGGGTCCTTTAATTCCCACCACCAACGGCCGGCCCGGATGTCCTCCCCCGGATGAATCGCCCGCGTGCAGGGGGCGCAGCCGATGGAAGGAAATCCCTTGTCATGCAGTGGGTTGTACGGCACCTGGTTCTTCCGGATGTAGGCCCACACCTGCTCGTGGGTCCAATCGGCCAGCGGGTTGAGCTTGGCGATCCCGCCGTGCGCTTCATCCAGCTCCACCTTCTCCACGCGGGCGCGGGTCGGCGCCTGCTCGCGCCTTAAGCCGGTGATCCAGCCCTCCAGCCCGGCCAGCGCCCGGTTGAGCGGTTCCACCTTCCGGATCGTGCAGCACTCCTTCCGGTTTTCCACGGATTGCCGGAAGGAATAAAATCCCTTTTCCAGTTCCAGCTTCTCGACGCGCTCCCGGTCCGGGAAGAAACTCTTGATCTCCAGCCGGTATCGTTCCCGGATCCGGTCCATCACTTCATACGTTTCTTCCGGAAGGCGCCCCGTATCCAGCGTGAAGACCGTCACCTGCGGCTGGATCCTGGACAGCAAATCGATGAGGACAACATCTTCCGCCCCGAAGCTGGTGGCCAACGCGATCTTCGGGAAAAAAGACTCCACCCCCCACCGGAGCACCTGCTCCGCGGGTTGGGTTTCCAGCTGCCGGGCGATTTGCTCGGCTTCTCTCTTATCCCACGCCATCGTATCCATCCTGATATTCTTGAAATAAATAATCAAGAATTATTAAGAAATATAGCTTGTTTCTTTGTAATCGTCAAGGGAAAATTATGCGGGGCGGAGCTTGGAAAGGCGCTGCTTCAGTTCCCGTTCAAACCCTTGGTCGGTCGGCTCGAAGAACCGCTTCTTCTCCGGCATGTATTCCTGCTGAACGTGGTGCCCCGGATAGGAGTGGGCGTACTTGTAGCCCTCCCCGTGTCCCAGCTTCTTGGCTCCGGGGTAACTGGCGTCCTTCAAGTGGGTGGGGACCTCCTGCGTCCTGCCGGATTTCACTTCGGCGGTCGCCTTCTCAAGCCCTAGGTAGGAGGCGTTGGACTTGGGAGCCAGCGCCACGTAGACGGTCGCCTGCGCCAGCGGGATCCGGCACTCCGGAAGCCCAAGGAACTCCACCGCTTGGCTTGCCGCCGTGGCCAACACCAGCGCCTGCGGGTCGGCATTGCCCACATCCTCCGAGGAACAGATCACCAGCCGGCGCGCGATGAAGCGGGGATCCTCGCCGGCGTAGAGCATCTTGGCCAGCCAATAGAGGGCGGCGTCCGGGTCGGAGCCCCTCATGCTTTTGATGTAGGCAGAGACCGTATCGTAGTGGGCATCCTCGTCCCGGTCATAGACCACGGCCTTCTTCTGCATCGACTCTTGGACCTCCGTCAGCGTGAGGCGGACCTTCCCGGCGGGGTCCGGCGGCGTGGGGACGGCCGCCACCTCCAGGCCGTTCAGGGCCCGGCGGGCGTCTCCATCGGCGGTCTCCGCCAGGAACTCGAGAGCGTCGTCCGAGATCTCCACCGGGCGTTCCCCGAGACCGCGCTCCTTGTCAGCCAGCGCCCGCCTCAGCAGCGCGCGCAAATCCTCCCGGGAGAGGGGCTTGAGCTCCGCGACGAGCGACCGGGAGAGCAGAGGGGAAACCAGGGAGAAGAAGGGGTTGTGCGTCGTGGCGCCGATCAGGAGCAGTGTGCCGTCCTCCACCTCCGGCATCAGCACATCCTGCTGGGCCTTGTTGAAGCGGTGGATCTCGTCGATGAACAGCACGGTGCGGCGGCCCTGATTGGAACGGCGGAACCGGGCCCCTTCAATCACCCGGCGCAGATCCTCCACGCCGGCGGCCACCGCGTTGATCCGTTCGACGTGGGCCTTCGTGCGGGCGGCGATCAGGAAGCCCAGGGCCGTCTTGCCGCAGCCGGGGGGTCCATACAAAATGAGGGAGGCCAGGCGGTCGGCCTCCATCGCGCGGCGCAGGAGTTTGCCTTCGCCCAGCAGGTGGGGTTGGCCGACGTACTCGGAGAGCTCCCGCGGCCGCATCCGGGCGGCCAATGGAGTGGAAGCGGCTTGGGATCCTTCGGAAGAGGGGTCTGGAAAGAGAAACCCCCCGCCTGTGCCGTGTGCCGAAATATTCATGAACCTGGTTTACACCAAGTTGGGAACTTTATCTGCTGTTTCCTGCTTCCCTCCAGAACCGCCGGCGGGCCTGCATTCCGCAGCCGAATCAAGCTCCCTGGTTTCAAATGTTGGTTCAGAATCTATTCGACGAATCACGAACACCGCAGGGGCACTTCCTATATAGCACGTTCGGCGGCCGGATTCAATACCGGCGCAGGAACTCACGGGCGAGGACCGCTTCGGGGCTGGAGGGATACTGAGCGCTCACCCGCTGGTACGCCGCCTGCGCCAGCTCGGGATTGCGCAGGTCTTCCTCGGCGGTCCAGCCCAACGCGGCCAGCGCCACGGAAGCCAGCGGATGTTGGGGGTGCCGGTCGGCCACCCAGCGGAAATGAACCCTCCCCCTCAGCACATGGCCCAGGCGCACGTCGCAGGCGCCGGCAAAAAGCCGGAGGGGGACCGCCAGCTTCGGGTCCTGAACGGTGCCGAGAGAGGTTTCCAGTTCCCTCACTTCTTTCGCCGCCGCGGCCAGGTTCCCTTCCAAAATGGCCGCGTTAATCGCCGCCACCTGCTTGCGGATGAACAGGTGCATTTCGGCATGCGGGCGGACGGTAAGATAAAACAAGGCGGGGCGCAGGAGCTCTTCCGTCCGTTCCGGCCCTCCGCCGATCACGAGGGCCGCCGCCGGGTCGTCCCCGATCCGGTACGTTTCCAGGAGCGCTTTGCGTTCCTCCGGAGAGAGGTCGCTTGCCGGCCGCGGGAGCCCTTCCCCCTGGATCCGGCTGGACTGCCCGGAATGGATGTTCCGGCCTATTTTCCCTAAATGGGGAGAGAAGAAGACCGATCCGGCCAGCACCTTGAGCACCGTGGCGTCCTGTTCCGGCTCCACCTTCACCGAGAAAGCGGTCCCCTTGACGGTGGCGCTCGCCGACGGGGTGCGGACCAGAAGCCGCGAACCCCAGAACTTGTCCTGCGTGCGGGCCAGCACCTCGCCCCGCATCACGTTCAGGACGATCTGCGGACGGGCGCCCAGCGGCCAAGTTGGGTTGAGTTCCTGCCAGGTCATAAGGGTCCCCGGCTTCAGGCGAAGCAACAGCCGGTGGGGAACCTCCAAGTCCACACCGCCAGCAACACGCGCGTCGACGGGCTCTCCCGGCTTCAGCTCGGGCGACTCGCTGGCCGCGGCGGCGGAAATCACCCGCATCGGAAGGTGGAGGGGATGGAAAACGGAGACAGCGGAAAGAAGCGCGGCGCCCGCGATCAGACCGGCCGCGAAGCCCCAGGCCGGAAAGGCCGGGCGGACCACCGGGATAAACAGAGGCGGCTGCAGCTGCTGGAGCGGGTTTTCTTCCACCGGCGGCAATCCCTGGAGGGCCTGCTTGACCGTGGCCTGGGCTTCGAACAGCCGGCCGCAGGGAACACACCCCTGCAGGTGTTTACCCGCCCTGGCCTGGGCCCCGGAATCCAGCATTCCGTCCAGCATCCGGGAGAGTACCTCGATCGACAAATGGTTCCCGAAAAACATTAAAGCTCCCTCCTCAAAAACTCCAGCAATCCGGCCATTTTCATCCGGGCCCGGGCAAGCCGGGAAGCGATGGTATTGATCGAGCAGTTGGCCCTCTCCGCCGCCTCCTTATAGGCATACCCCTGGATGTCGCACAGGACCAGCGCCTCTCGGAAGACCGGCGGCAGTTTCAGCAGGGCCTGTTGGATCTTCCGCTCCGTCTCCCTGCGGGCCGCTTCCCGGTCCGGACCCGGGCCCGGATGAGGGATCGTCTGTTCCCTGCTTCCGCTTTCTTCCTCTTCACTCCGATCCAACCCTGGCTCTTCCAGCGATACCTCTTTGGCCGCCTTCCTGTCCCGGAAACTGTTGAGCGCCAAGTTCTTCGCAATCCGGAAGATCCATCCAGCCACACTTCCAATCGGCCGGTACGACGGCAGATGGCGCACCACCCGAAGGAACGTCTCCTGCGTGAGGTCCTCCGCCAAGGCCCGGTCGCCGGTCAGCCGGTACAGGTAGTTCACCAGCTTGGCTCTGTACCGGAGGTAAAGGGCCGACACGGCCTGCGGGTCCCCTTTCTGCGCCAGCTGGATCAACTGCTCGTCCGGCTGCTGCATCGGCGGGGCCTGAGCCAGGCGCGGTCCTCCCCTGAGAGAATAACCCCTCTCCGCCTTCTTTTCTTCCATCACAGGAGGAAGTATACTGGAAAAAACCGAGGAGGGTGCGCATGCCGGACTTGTACAGCAACGTGCATTTGGTGGTTCGCTGGCTTCACGTGCTGGCGGGGATCACCTGGATTGGCCACTTGTATTTCTTCAACTTCGTGAACGTGCCCCTACAGGGCGCGCTCGACGACGCGACAAAGAAAGCGGTGAACCCCCAGCTGATGCCGCGGGCCCTCTGGTGGTTCCGGTGGGGGGCGATGATCACCTTCCTGGCGGGGTTGGTCCTGTTCGTGCTGGTGTATTTTTACACACCGGGCGTCGGCTTCGGGCCCACCTCTTACCTGATCGACACCGGCAAGCTCACCCAGCGGGCGATGTGGATCCTGTTCGGCATGACGCTGGCGTTCATCATGTGGTTCAACGTCTGGATGATCATCTGGCCGACGCAGAAGCGGCTGTTGACCGGCAAGGTGCCCCAGCCGGAGATCGCCGCGGCGCGGCGCAAGGCCTTCCTCGCCTCCCGGACCAACACCTTCCTGTCCGGCCCGATGCTGTTCGGGATGCTGGCGCCTTCTCACTATGGGACGATGAGCGTTCAGTCCCTGGGGATGGCGGTCTTGCTGGGGTTGATCGCGGTGTGGTGGGCGGTCAAGGTCTCTCCGTCCGTCGGGAAGCTGTCCTGAATTAAGCAGGGGTGAAGGAGATCCCTTCCTTCTTCGGGTTGTAATCGACTCGGATCGTCTGCCCTTCTCTTACCCTGCCCTGCAGGATCGCTTTCCCAAGCCCGGTTTCGATCTCCCGTTGGATCGCCCGCTTGAGCGGACGAGCGCCGTAGGCCGGTTCGAAGCCCACTCGGATCAGGTGCTCCTCGGCGGCCGGCCCGAGCTCCAGCGTGATGCGGCGTTCCTGGAGCCGTTTCTGAAGGCGCGCGATCTGCAGTTTGACGATCCGGCGCAGATGTTCCTCAGTCAGCGCGTGGAACGTCACGATCCCGTCCAGCCGGTTCAGGAACTCCGGCCGGAAATGGGTCTTCAAGTTTTCCGGCGGCAGGTTGGAAGTCAGAATGATCAGGGCGTTCTTAAAATCCACCGTCCTTCCCTGCCCGTCGGTCAGCCGCCCGTCGTCTAAAATCTGCAGAAGGACATTGAAGATGTCCCGGTGCGCCTTCTCGATCTCGTCGAGCAGGATCACGCAGTACGGCCTGCGGCGCACTGCCTCGGTGAGCTGGCCCCCCTCCTCGTATCCTACATATCCGGGGGGCGCCCCGATCAGCCGCGCCACCGTGTGCGGTTCCTGGTACTCCGACATGTCCAGCCGGATCACTGCCCGTTCATCGTCCAGCAGGACCTCCGCCAGCACCCGAGCCAGCTCGGTTTTCCCGACACCGGTCGGACCCATGAACAGAAAGGAGCCGATCGGGCGAGCGGGGTCCTTGAGCCCTGAACGGGCCCGGATCACCGCTTCGGATACGGCGGTCACCGCTTCATCCTGGCCGACCACCCGGCGATGCAGGTCTTCCTCCAGGTGCAGGAGTTTCTCCGTCTCCGCTTCCATCAGCTTTGAGACCGGGATGCCGGTCCAGCGACTCACCACCTTGGCCACCTCTTCTTCGCCGACCTCCTCCTCGATCAGCCGGCCTCCCTTCGGCCCCCGTTGGGCCGCCTTCTTCTCCTCTTCGGCCAGCTCCTTCTCCAGCGCGTGCAGGGTTCCGTACTTGAACTGGGCCGCTTTGTCCAGGTCGTACGCCCGCTCCGCCTTGGCTATTTCCTGCTTGGCCTGCTCGATCTTCTCCCGGATCTGCCGCAGTTTCTGAACGGCCGCCTTCTCCTTCTCCCAGCGGGCCTTCATCTGGTCCGCGTTCCCTTTGAGATCGGCCAGCTCTTTTTCCAGCCGTTCCAGCCGGGCCCTGGAAGCGGGATCCTTCTCCTTCCTCAGCGCCTGGCGCTCGATCTCCAACTGCATCACGCGGCGCAGCATCTCGTCCAGCTCCGCCGGCATGGAGTCCATCTCGGTTTTGAGCGCGGCGGCCGCCTCGTCCATCAGGTCGATCGCCTTGTCCGGCAGGAAGCGGTCTGAGATGTAGCGGTTGGAGAGCACCGCCGCGGCCACCAGCGCTGCGTCGGAGATCCGGACGCCGTGGTGCACCTCGTAGCGCTCCTTCAAGCCCCGCAGGATGGAGACGGTGTCCTCCACCGACGGCGGGTCCACCCGCACCGGCTGGAACCGCCGCTCCAGCGCGGCGTCCTTTTCAATGTTCTTGCGGTATTCCTCCAGCGTCGTGGCGCCGATGCAGTGCAGTTCGCCGCGGGCCAGCATCGGTTTGAGCAGGTTGCCGGCGTCCATCGCTCCTTCCGCCTTCCCCGCCCCGACGACCAGGTGAAGCTCGTCGATGAACAGGATGATCTCCCCCTGCGCGGCCTGCACCTCTTTTAAGACCGCCTTGAGCCGTTCCTCGAACTCGCCGCGGTACTTGGCGCCGGCGATCAGGGCCCCCATATCGAGCGTCACCACCCGGCGGCGCTTCAAACCCTCCGGCACATCCCCCCGAACGATCCGCTGGGCCAGACCCTCCACGATGGCGGTCTTACCCACGCCGGGATCGCCGATCAGAACCGGGTTATTCTTCGTGCGGCGCGACAGGACCTGGATCACCCGGCGGATCTCCTCGTCCCGCCCGATCACCGGGTCCAGTTTTCCGGCGGCGGCATCCTGCGTGAGATCCCGCCCGTAGCGTTCCAGGGGAGAGGCCTCCTGCCCCTCCCCTGTTTCCATCTCCATTGGCTGATTTGCGTTCATGGCTTCTTTCCTTTTTATTTCACTTCAATCGCGATCTCCCTCGGCTTGGCCTCTTCCCTCTTGGGAAGCTGGATCGTCAGCACGCCGGCCTCATAGGCCGCCTTCGCGCGGCTCCCATCCACCTCCGCCGGCAGCTGCAGCACCCGCTGGAACCGGCCGTACGTCCGCTCGACCAGATGGACGGTCTTCTCCTTGGTTTCGGACTCGTTCTTCCGCTCACCCGTGAGCACCAGCAGGTCGCCCTGCGCTTGGAGCTTGATCTCTTCCTTCTTCAGACCGGGGATTTCGGCTCGAACCACCACTTCATCCCGGGTCTCTTCAACATCCACCAAAGGAGCCCAAAATTTCTCCTGTTCGCTGAGCCAAACACCAAATGGTTCCCACTGAGAGATCCCATATCCCATTATCCTTTCCCTCCCTAGTTTAGTTAACTAAACTAGCAATCTATACAACAGAGTGCTAGTCTATGTCAATATAAATAGCACTCATATTATTAGAGTGCTAATCTATTTATAACTATACTATCTTAAGGTAGTTCTGTCAATAGTCTTAGGATCGAATAGTAGCTGAAAACTCTTTTTTGAGGCGATCGACGATTTTTTGATGGATGGCTTGGATCTCGGCTTCCATCAGGGTTCGATCACCGTCGGAGAATTTCAGGCGGAATGCGATGCTCTTCTTGCCTTCGGCAACCTGCTTTCCTTGATAGAGATCGAAAAGGGCCAGCTCTTCCAGTAGGGGTCGGCCCGCTTCCCGGATGACCGAGGCAATCCGCGCGTAGGGTACTTCTTGAGAAACCACGATGGCCAAGTCTCTTTGGACCGGCGGGACTTTAGCCAGCGGCTCCATTTTTGGCGGGGCCGGTTCGTGAGCGAGGATCGGCTCCAGATCCAATTCGGCGTAGGCCAGGGGAATGTGCCCGGGGATTAAAAGGGCGGCGGCCCCGGCCGGCTCCCCCCCGCCGATCCGTCCTACCGGTTTTCCGGAAAGGGTCAGCGTGATGACCGGCTCCGTGAACGGCCCCTCGGCCGGCCCGC